>Ga0082335_1001591_pt1 | contig 46755 bp, 38 predicted proteins | sample Subgrocontami58m_FD_72375 | JGI IMG/M metagenome (GOLD analysis project Ga0082335, IMG submission 72375) | Subsurface groundwater microbial communities from S. Glens Falls, New York, USA - GMW37 contaminated, 5.8 m (SPADES assembly) (version 2) ...
GGTGGGGCGGCGTGGGTGGCGGTGGGTGCGGTGGCATTGAACGGCCGGGGGGGCAGGGGGGGGGCTTCGCCCCGGCCCCCGACCAGGGCTCTGCCCTGGACCCGCCAAGGGCGACGGCCCTTGGAACCCGAAACATTGTCGTTTTAATCCCTGGGGCCTCCCCGGCCGGTGATAGATCCGGGTAGGCCCCAGGGATTAAAACGAGAAAAGAATCGCATTCCAAAGGCCGCGCCTTTGGTGGGGTCCAGGGGCAAAGCCCCTGGTCGGGGTTCGGGGCGGAAGCCCCGCCCTTGAACCCCCGCTCATTGCCACCTAGCGTCCCCCCAATGCCCCACCCGATACCGCGCCAATGGGACCGCAACCTGCTGCTGGGCGTGCTGTTCATCTGCCTGTCAGGCCTGACCTCCCCCCTGATGAACGGTTTTGCCAAACTCCTTGGTGAATCCTACAGCTCCTTGCAGGTGTCCTGGGCGCGCGCGTTCGGTCATGTCCTGTTCATGCTGGCGGTGTTCGTGCCGCGGTTCGGTTTGCGTATGTTGCGCACGCGCCGGCTCGGGAAACACGTGCTGCGATCGAGCTGTCTGTTCGTCTCCAATCTGAGTTTCTTTTTCGCCCTCGGCTTCATTCCGATGGGCGATGCGGCCTCCATCAACATGATCGGGCCGCTGATCGTGGCGGCGCTGGCCTGGCCGATGCTGGGGGAGCGCACGACCCCGGGGCGGGTGATCGCCGTGCTGGTCGGCTTCCTGGGCGTTCTGGTCATCATCCGTCCCGGCACGGACGTGTTCCACTGGGCCGCGCTGGTGATCGTCTTCAGCGCACTGCTGAACGGGCTCTATCAGATCGTCACGCGTGAGATCGCCGATACCGAGGCGGCGGAGACCTCCGCGATCTACAGTTCCATTGTCGGCGCCTTTGGCATGTTGCTGGTGCTGCCCTTCGTGTGGCGGACGCCGGCCGATCTGGTGGACCTGTCCCTGTTCTGCAGCCTGGGCGTGCTGGGAGCGATCAGCCATTACTTCGTTGCGCTGTCACTCGGCTACGCGCCCGCCAATATCGTGACGCCGTTCCAGTATGTGCATATGGTGGGCTCGGTTCTGGTCGGCTACCTGATGTTCGACGCCCTGCCGGACGCGCTGACCTGGCTGGGTGCGGCGATTGTCATCGGTTCCGGCCTCTATGTCGGCTGGACCCAGACGCGCCGCTGAGCGCGGGCCTTCGCACCACGGCGCGATGATCGGATTGCCGCGGATCCAGCGCCGGCGATCGCGCGTATTACTTGCATCCGGCCCCGATTTTTATGTCGTTGAACCGGTCGTCCCCCATCGGCAGATACGGCGTCAATCCGGTCATGCAGTTGGGCTTGTGGGCATACACGTTGGAGCGCGTCATCAATGGAATATTCGACGCATGTTCCACCCCCAGCCGGCCGATCTGGCGCAGCAGCTTTACCCGCTCGGGATTGTCGGGAGTCATCTGACGGGCCTTGTCGATCAGCGCATCGATTTCCGGTGTGGCGACGCCGACGGGATTGAAGCTGCCACCGGTGCCGATCAGTTCTTGGAAGACCTGCAACGGGTCCGGCCGACCGCCCCAGCGTGCCATCAGGATATCGGCCCGCGTCGGCGGGCGGCGGAAGGCGGGAAACATCGAGGCGTCGACGATGTCGAACTTTACCTTGATGCCGACTTCCGCCAGCATGGCCTGGTAGGCCTCGGCGATCGGACGATACTCCCCGATATTCAACAACAGCATCAGGATGTCGACGCCGTCCTTGTGCCCGGCCTCGGCCAGCAGTTGTTTGGCCTTGGTCTGGTCGAAGCTGTAGATCTTCTCCAGGGCCGGGTCAAAGGCGGGGGAGCCGCTGGCGAACAACTGCACGGTGGGCTTAGAACTGCCGTAACTCAGCGCATCCGCCAGGGCCTGGCGGTCCACCGCATACATCATCGCCTGGCGCACCTTCAGATTGGCGACATTCTGCGTGCGCGACAGGTTCACATAGGTCGTCCAGACGCTGTTCTTTTCGTTGATCAGCACGGCGAAACCGGCCTGTTTGGCCTCCGCGATCTGGCGTGGCTCGATCAGCGCGATGTTGCCCTGGCCGGAGCGCAGCGCGTTCATCCGCGCGCGTCCGTCGGGCACGTAATGATGCTCGAACCCGGCCGGGCGTCCGGCGATGCCGCCCCAATAGGCATCATTGCGGCTGAATACCGTGCGCTCGTTGGCGGCGAAGGATTTGATCTTGTACGGACCAGCACCGATCGGCTTGAAGGTGGCGGCATAGGCTCCCTCGGTCAGGGACGCCGAACTGGCCATCATCCCGGCGACGCCGCCCAGGTGATACAGCATCTGCCCGTTCGGGGCCTTCAGGGTCAGCTGGATCTCGTAGGGGCCGACGACGTCGATGCTGGCGATGCCGCGCACCGCCTCCACCACCGTGCCGCTGGCGCGGGTGCCCAGCGCGATGAAGCGCGCGAAATTCTGTCTGGCCACCTCGGCATTGAAGGGCGAGCCATCATGGAAGGTGACGCCCTGACGCAGCTTCAGGGTCAGCGTGGTCAGGTCGGCATTGGTGGTCCAGGATTCTGCCAGCCCCGGTCCCGGATCGCCAGCGTCGGTCAGGCGGATCAGCGGATCATACAGGGCCAGCATGGCTTCCTGGGAGAAGCTGCTGGCGGCCTGCGCGTCGGCGGGGTCCAGGTTCTCATTCCCCGCGGCATCGTAATAGATGATCGTGGCGTTGGGATTGGCGTCTTGTGCACGCACATCCATGGCCGCGGTGACGGTCAACGCGGCCAGCCCGAAGGCGATCCTTGCGATCAGCTGTTGGCGCCGGCGTGGGTGGGTCAATTTCCTGAACATCGTGTCCCCTGCTGGTCTATTCACGCGAATGCGGGCGCCGATCGCACCTCTTGCCTGTCGCGAGGCAGGATGACCGGAACGCCCGGGCCTGTCCACCAGGCCGGCTCGATGGGTTGGGGTCGGAGTGCATCTTGATGTCGCGCGCAGCCGCCATACCAGTCCTGTCCGCATACCCGTGGCTGGCAGGGTCAACTGGCATCCGCTCAAGCGACCGCTCGGTTTCACGCGTTTGCCGCAAGGCCGGTGGAACCCGGCACGAACGACCGGCGCCATCAAGCGGCGGCACGAGCAATGCCAGCGTACCGATCGCGTCCGATGCAAAGATCGCGTCTGGCTGCCGCTTTCACAACAACTCCGATGGCGGCCGCATGTCTCTGTCGGATGCGAGCCTTGTCAGATCCGCGCCGCATCACAGATGCCATCAGGTCGAGAAGACGACGGGCGCCTGCCAAGCCTCCCCCCTGGTGTACCCAGACAGGTCGCGCCTATCAGGCCCTCGGGTGCGGTGTCTCACCTTCGTCGCGTTTTTTCGATAAAAATCCTCCGACAGTCCTGATCGCTCGGCCTGCTTGGAAAGCGACCATGGATCGCCGTTTGACCTCATCGCGGGGACGATGGCGACACTGCGTTCGGCAAGACTGGTCAGGTGGCAGGGGCCTCCGTTGCAAAGTCCGCTGATCGGCTGGCACGGGTGATCGGGCCAGACGCGTACGGTTCCATCCGGGGTGACGCCACCGCCGCCAGTCCTGATAGACCCGGTCCTGATAGACCCAGTCTTGCTAAACCGGGGTTGTCCGCGGCCCCAAACCAGAGCGAGCCGTTCCCCAGGCGTCCGCCTTGAGCACGGACGCACATGACAAACGATGACGTGATTACGGTGGCGCGGCTGCGCACACCGCTACATGCGCGGTATACGACTCCCGGCTCCATGCATATGGTCACGGTCGAGTTCATCCAATATCCATTCGTGGAAAACATCCAAATAATTGTTAATCTTTAATTCGTTTGGAGGATCAAAAATAAATTCATCCTGTGTGGCCCAGTCGTACAGTAGATCGAACATGCTCGAAAGGCGAAATTCGTCATTCTGGCGATCAAAGTGATCTGCCGTGGCGTAGGGACCATGATAGAAATCGCCGCCATCGTAGGCGAGCGGGTCATCCAATAGAAATGGCCTTTGTCTGTCACCCCAGAGGCATATACGCGCCGGCGTGTCCAATCCGCGCAAATACGCCGTGAAAACATAGATCGGCATGAGGGTTCGTAATAAAAGCAGCGGCTTGTACCGCCAGATTCCGGACGGCCGCTCCCACATCATGCGTACCCGATGCCCCTCAAAGGCCGTTGCTGGCGCCAACATGTTCATCAGATCAAACTCCATTTTTTGGGTGTGAAACGTTTGCTTATAAGTGCGATATTCCAAAAATTGGCATGGCCTGTATCGGATAGGCCGTCTTCAGGCGGGATCGACTTCATTCATTTTGAAGTTTCCGCCTCTGATTCGCCTGCACCTCATGAATGACAGGACCGATGCTAGATGGCATCTTGGAGTAAAATGACGCCTTTCTACCTGCTCCGGGTGACAGAGAAGCGCAAATCAGAACTTTCGTCAATCAACCGGTGCCCCAACTTCAGAGTCGTAACCCCGACGCATCAATCACCAGTTTTCCGATCCGGAACACGACGGTTGCCGCCTCCCGGCGGCACGGACGCATGACAGTCCGCATGACAGATGGTCGGCGGTCGGGCAGGTGAAAAGGGACGGAAACTACTCATTGCCGCACGGCCGCACACTGGCTTGATCGCCCCCACCAGCCGAAACGTCCGCGCCGACACTGTCGGGGCTCTGGCCGACCCCCAACCATCCGTCGACACTGCGCCGTCGCCGCCAGGGCCCGCGTTCCCCGGGGCAAGACCCGTGTTCACGTCTTCGTCAGGTCACGCGTTATTGACAAAACGCATAAGGCTCGCCCCAAATCGCCGCGCTCTCCGGGGAGGCATATAATGATAGGCATGGTCCGGTTGGCCCTGCGTCGGCCATACACGTCCGCGATCGCGGCCATGCTGATCGTCCTGATGGGCGTCATGTCGATCTCGCGGATGATCGTCGATATCTTCCCGACCATCGACATCCCCGTGGTGATGGTCGTGTGGAACTACCCCGGCCTGACGACCGAGGACATGGAGCGCCGCGTCGTCTTCATCTCCGAACGCGCCTACTCGACCACGGTGAACGGGATCCAACGGATCGAATCGCAGTCCATCCCCGGTGTCGGGATGCTGAAAGTATATTTCCAGCCCCGGACTGAAATCGGAGGGGCGATCGCCCAGATCACGGCGGTCAACAACTCGATCCTGCGTGGCGCGCCGCCGGGGATGCAGCCGCCGGCGGTGATCCAGTTCAATGCATCCAACGTGCCTGTGGTGCAGGCGACCTTGTCCAGCAAGACGCTGTCGGAGCAGCAGATTTTCGACTACAGCCTGAACTTCATCCGCATCAAGCTGTTCACCATTCCGGGCCTGTCCACGCCGGCGCCGTTTGGCGGCAAATCCCGCCAGATCATCGTGGCACTGGACCAGGACCGCATGGTGGCCAAGGGATTTTCTGCCGTCGACGTGGTCAACGCCTTGCAGGCCACCAACGTCATCGTGCCCGCCGGGACCGCCCGGATCGGCGATCGCGAGTATAACGTCCAGCTCAATTCCAGCCCGTCCTTGGTGGAACGCTTCAATCAACTCCCCCTCGGCGTCTTCGGCGGCGTGCCCGTTACGATCGGTGACGTGGCCAATGTCACCGACAGCTTCGCCGTGCAGAACAACATCGTGCATGTGAACGGCACCCGGGCCGCCTATCTGGCGATCCTGAAACATGCCGATGCCTCCACGCTTGCCGTGGTCGATGCCACCCGCGAAGTGTTGCCGCTGATCAGGGCCGCGGCGCCGGAGGGGCTGGAGATCAAGCTCGATTTCGACCAGTCCGTGTTCGTGCGCGGCGCGGTGGAGAACGTGGTGAAGGAGGCGATCCTGTCCTCGGTCCTGGTCTCCGTGCTGATCCTGATCTTTCTCGGAAGCTGGCGGAACACGGTGATCGTGTCGGCGTCGATCCCGTTGTCGATCCTGGTCGGCATCGTGGCGCTGTTCCTGACCGGCAATTCCATCAACCTGATGACCCTGGGCGGGCTGGCGCTGGCGATCGGCCTGCTGGTCGATAACGCAACCGTGACGATTGAGAACATCCATCGCAATCAGCAGCTGGGCAAGCCGCTGACCGTCGCCATCATGGATGGTTCGGCCGAGGTGATCCAACCGCTGACGGTTGCCACCTTGGCGATCTGCATCGTGTTCTTTCCGGTGGTGTTGTTGACCGGAGTGTCGCGCTTTCTGTTCATTCCGCTGGCGGCCACCGTCGTGTTCTGCATGCTGGCGTCCTATGTCCTGTCGTTTAGCATAGTGCCCAGCTTTGCGCGCCTGTTGCTGGCGGGCGACAAACACCACGGGGAGCCGCCGAAGGGCCTGTTCGGAGCCTTCGACCGAGGCTTCAGCCGGTTTCGCGACGGCTACGGACGCCTACTTGAAGGCACCTTGCGCAACCGGTTGATCATCCTGGTGTGCGGCGCGGGATTGCTGGGCGTCAGCGGCGGCCTGGCCACGACCCTGGGCATGGACTTCTTCCCGCCCGCCGATGTCGGCCTGATCAAGCTGCATTACCGCGGGCCCGCCGGCACCAGGCTGGAAGAGACGGAGCGTCAGGTGCTGCTGGTGCAGGAGCATATCCGCCGGATCATTCCGCCCGAGGAACTCGATACCATCAACGACAATGTGGGCGTGCCGTCCTCGTTCAACCTGGCATTCGTGCCGACCGACAATGTCGGGCCGATGGATGCGGAAATTCTGATCCAGTTGAAGCCTGGGCATAAGCCGACGATCGACTACATTCGACAAATCCGCGCGGAACTGCCGGATGCCTTTCCCGGCGCCATCATCTATTTCCAGACCGCCGACATCGTCAGCCAGGTGCTGAATTTCGGCCTTCCCGCGCCGATCGATATCCAGATCCAGGACACCAATTTCGAGCGTGCCTACGCGCTGGGCCAGCAATTGCTGCGCAAGCTGAAGACCATCCCCGGTGTGGCCGATCCGCATCTCGTACAGGTGCTGAACTATCCGGCCCTGCAGATCGAGGTCGACCGGCTGCGCGCCATAAGGCTGGGCATCGGCCAGCGGGAGGTGGCGAGCAATCTGCTGACGTCGTTGTCCTCCAGCTCGCTGGTGGCACCGAATTTCTTTCTGAATCCACAGAACAATGTGAACTACACGGTGGCGGTGCAGACCCCGGTGGGGCGGATCAACTCGATCGAGGACCTGTTGGGCACGCCGATCAGCCGGCCCGATCCCAATCTGGCAATGACACCGTCCACCTTGCCGGCGGCGTCGGTGATGCGGCTGACCAATGTTGCCTCGATCACGCCGAAATCCAGCCTGGAATCGGTCAGCCACTACACGGTGCAGCGGGTGATCGACCTGGCCGCCAATGTCGACGGGCGGGACCTGGGCAGCGTGGCGCGCGACATCCAGAAGGCCATCGACGAAATCAGCAAGGATCTGCCGGTCACCGTCCGCATCGACATTCGCGGCCAGTATGAGGTGATGCAGAGCTCATTCCGCAGTCTGGGGCTGGGCATGATCCTGGCGGTGCTGCTGGTCTATGCGCTGCTGGTGGTCCTGTTCCAGTCCTGGATCGATCCGCTGATCATCATGATGGCGCTGCCCGGCACGTTGATCGGCATCATCTGGATGTTGGCGCTCACCGGCACCACCATCAACGTCGAATCGCTGATGGGCGCGATCATGTCGGTGGGCATTTCGGTGTCGAACTCGATCCTGATGGTCAGTTTCGCCAATGATCTGCGGGCGCGCCAGGAGGTCGGCGCGTTGGCCGCGATCGTCGAGGCGGGACGCATCCGGCTGCGCCCCATCCTGATGACCGCCCTGGCCATGATCATCGGCATGATCCCCATGGCGCTCGGCCTCGGCGAGGCCGGTGAGCAGAACGCGCCGCTGGGGCGAGCCGTGATCGGGGGGCTGCTGATGGCCACCTTGGCAACCCTGTTCATCGTGCCGATCGGCTACACCTTGATGCGACGCAAGTCGCCGACCCTGCATGCCCTGGATGAGCGCTTCCGGGCCGAAACCAGTATTCCGCATACCGTCGATGGAGGGGCCCATCATGGCTGACGAACCCACAAAGCGCAGACGGCTTGGCTCGTTTCTGACCCTGGTCATTGGGTTGGCCGTGGTGGGCGGTGCCGGGTTCGGCGCATTCGTGCTGTGGCAGCAGAAGGATCTGCAACTGGCCGCGTCGCGCCAGGCGTTGGCCGCCTCGGTGGCGCGCGGTCCGCGGGTGCAGACCGTGCTGGTGGCGCAAGGACCGCAGGAGCGGTTGATCACCCTGCTGGGCGATGCGCGCGCCTATCAGGTCGCCACGCTTTACAGCAAGATCGGCGGCTATCTGAAGTCCATCTCGGTCGACCGCGGCGATATGGTTGCCGCCGGTCAATTGCTGGCGGAAATCGATTCGCCCGAAACCGACAATCAGTATGCGAGCGCGGTCAGCGATCTGGAGAACAAGCGGCGAAACGCCAAACGGGCGCGCGATCTGGCCGCAACCGGCTCCAAATCCTTGCAGGCGATCGAGCAAGCGGAAACCGATTTCCGCATGGCGGAATCGCGGGTGGCGGAACTCGCGACCCTGAAGTCGTATCAGCAGATCAAGGCGCCGTTCGCCGGACGAATCACCGCCCGCTTCATCGACCCCGGCGCGTTGGTGCAGAATTCCACGAGCAACCAGACCAGCAACCAGCCCGTGGTCACCCTGGCCGATGACCGCCGACTGCGGATCAATGTCTATGTCGAGCAGCGGGATGTGCCGTTCGTGAAGGCCGGCGATCTGGCCGATGTCAGCGACGGGGCGGATTCCACACGGGTGGTGCGGGCGCGGATCGCGCGGACATCAGGGCAGTTGGACCCGCGTACGCGCACCCTGTTTGTCGAGATCGAGGTCGACAATGAGGATCGGTTCCTGGTGCCCGGCAGTTTTGCCTATGTGACCCTGCACGTGCCGGTGGCGAGCTATCCGCAGATTCCGGTAGCGGCGTTGACGGTGCGGGGGAGCAACACGTCGGTCGCGGTCGTCGATGAGTCGGGGATCGTCCGCTTCCGCCCGGTCAAGGTGGCTCAGACAGATGGCATCCGCGTGAGCCTCAGCGAGGGCGTGAAGCAGGGCGAACGCGTCGCGATCAACCTGCCCGACGAGGTCGCGGACGGCAGCACGGTCCAGCCGGTCGCAACCGCCGCTCGGTGACGTCCCCTACCGGGATGACCCCTTCCGGCTATGACGGCCAAGCCGCCGGGTGGTAGCCCAGCGGCACCGGCGGGCGGGCCCACCGCGTCGGGGTTTCGGACATCTGCACGATCGGTGACAGATAGCGGATGCGCCCGTCCGGGGCGTCGACCTCGGTGGTCAGGCGAGCAATATGGGCCGCCGGCAGGTCCTCGGGCGCGGCACGCCACGCGGCATCCTCCAGCACGCCGCGCTGCACGATCCAGCGCCCCGTCGTCGCCAGAGACGCCCGGACCAGCCAACTGCCGCCCTCCGTGGCTCGTCTGAGCAGGGCCACCATGGCGCCATACGCCATCAGGTTGCCGCCGACATAGTCGATCGCGGAGACCGGCAGGTGCCTGGGGCCGGACGTGTCGCCGGATGCCTCGGCCATGCCGGTCGCCGCCTGCACGACCGTGTCGTAGCCGCGTCGGTTCTGCCACGGGCCGGTGTGACCCCAGGCGCTGAGCGTTACGTAGACCATGCCCGGGCGGAGTTCGGCCAGCGCCTCCGGACTGAATCCGCGCGCGGCCAGGGTGCCGGGGCGGTAGGACTGGCTGAACACATCGGCCGTACTGGCCAGTTCCCGCAGGCGTGCGTGCTGATCCGCCTCCCGCAGGTCCAGGCGGGCGGACAACTTGCCGATGCCGGTATCGAGGTCGAGTTGCCCGGAATCGGCCAGCCCGGCACGGGTGATCTTCAGGACATCCGCGCCGTGTTCGGCCAAGGTGCGCGCGCAGGTGGGGCCGGCGATCACCCGCGTCAGGTCCAGCACCCGCACGCCGGAAAGCGGTCGATCCCCGAACGGCAAGGGACGGGCCGGCGCGTCGCCGATGCGGGTGATTTCCACCGCCGGCAGCACCGAGATGGCCTGGGCGTGCGGATGGCGGTCCCATTCCGCATGGGTACGGACGAATCCAGCGCAGGCGCCGCCGTCATGCAGCATGGTCTCCAGCGCCTCCCCGTCGCCCTGGCCGATGGCGGCGGTGACGGAGGCGAGGTCGTCCTGCGCACCGAGCAAGCGGAGCGCCTGGTCTCGGAGATTGGGAAAATTGGTGTGCAGGAACAGCCAGCGCCCGTCCCGCGTCGGGTAGAAGCGCATCAGCGGCGCGAAGTCGCGGTCGGGTGCCTTGCCGGCGATGCGCATATAGCGGCCGCTGCGGAGCGAGATCGCCGCCGCCGGCACATCCACCTTGACGGTCTGGGTGCGCCCGGTCTTGATCCGCCACAATTCCGACGCGGCCACACCGGTTGCCGCCAGCACGCCGGCGCCCGCGGTGCCGATTCTGTAGCGGGTCGGCAGCACCGGGTCCGCGCCGGCGATCGTGACCCGTTCAGCGGCCGAACGGGGCAGGCCTCCGAGGTCGAGCAACTCGTCAAGGGCCGCGTGGGCCAGGCCGCGATCTTGTGCCATTCCGGTTTCCTCCGCCTTGCAGGCTGACAGTGCCGGTCGATCCTGTCGGTCGCAAGTCTGTGTACTCCACGGCCGGCGTGGGGGCCGGAGCGGGCAGGTATTGTCGGAGAATTTGACGGTCGGCCAGGCTGGTCACGGATCCGGGCACATAAACCGTTAAAAGGTTTCCACTTTGTTACATGGCATGGATCCTGCTTCGAAGGGTGTGTTCGCGTGGTTACGCGGGCATTCTTGGGGAGTTCAAGCCGATGCCGTCTGCCGGGGAAAACCTCGTCAGTATCAGAAACATCGCGCTGGTCATGTTCGTCGCCGTGGTTGTGGTCGTGTTTCTGTGCCTGCCAACGCCGCTTATGGCGTTTGTCCTGGCATGGATTCTGATCTCGATCCCGGTCGGCGTGGTCGTGGGCCACTGCGTCCTGAGCGAGAAATAGTTGCTTTACGATACGGCCGGACCCGGGTGGCGTGCGCCCCTGTTTGCCGGTCGCGAGAGCGGTGTCACCATGACCGGCGACGGCAACCCGCTTTAGCACCTGGTTTCTGTCGCGTGAGTCAGACGCTGATGCGGTCCGCTCAGCGTAACCGTGCTCGATCAGATTTCGTCGATCTGCTCCACGCCGGGCAGCATCTTCAGCGCCTGCGCCAGTCTTGGCGTGACCGAATACCGGCCGGGCAGCGCGATCTCGACGGTTTGCGTCGTATCCAGGCGTGGCACCAGGATCACCCGCCCCTTGCCGCCGCTTTCCCGTCCAAGCAGGTCGCGGATATGTGGCACCGACGCGGTCTCGTGCAGCCAGATCCGGATTGCGGCCCCGGTCGCGGCGGCGGCTTCATCCAGACCGGTCACGTCGAAGGCCGTGATGCGCAGCGCCTCGCCGTCCATCTTCAACTCCGCGGTCACCACCACATTCGATCCGGCGACCAGGAGTTCGCGTGAGGCGGACAGGACTTCGCTGAAGCAGGTCACCTCGACCGAGCCCGAGGAGTCGGAAATCCGCACCCAGGCCATGCGGCTGCCGGTGCGGGTGATGCGTTCCTTGCTGTTGACCACGGTGCCGGCGATCTTGGCGCGGGACAGCCCGGCCTGCGCGCGGGCCTCGATCTGGCTGGTTGGGATGATTCCCATGCGACGCAGGGCCTGCGTGTAGGCGTCCAGCGGATGGGCGGTCAGGTGGAAGCCCACGGCCTCGGCCTCAAACGCCAGTCGTTCCAGTTGCGGCCAGTCGGCGATGGCGGGCAGGCGCAAAGGCTCGGGCTTGCTGGCGGTGCCGCCGAACAGGCCGATCTGGCCGCTGTCCTTCTCCTCGGCCACCGCCTGGGCGCGCCGCAGAATGGTTTCGGCGGCGCCGAACAACCGCGCCCGGTTGCCTTCCAGACGGTCGAAGGCGCCGGCTCGGACCAGGTTCTCGATCTGCATGCGGTTGATTTGGCGCGGGTCGATGCGGGCAGCGAAGTCGGGAAGATCGGCGAATGGGGTGTCGCCGCGCACGGCTTCCAGCGACTGCATGGCGGCGAACCCGACCTTCTTGACCGCGGCCAGGGCATAGCGGATGGCCAGCTTGCCGTCATCCATGCGTTCGACCGAGAAATCGGCAGAGGAACGATTGATGTCGGGCGGCAGGATGCGGGTGCCGGCGCGTTCGGTTTCCTGCTTCAGGGCCGCCAGTCTGTCGGTATTGTTGACAGCCAGGCTCATGCAGGCGGCGATGAAGACTTCCGGATGGTTGGCCTTCAGCCAGGCGGTCTGGTAGGCGACCAGCGCATAGGCCGCGGCATGCGACTTGTTGAAGCCGTAATCGGCGAACTTTGCCATCAGGTCGAAGACCTCGGTAGCTTTCGCGGGATCGATGCCGCGTTCGATGGCGCCCTTGGTGAAGATGTCGCGCTGGGCTTCCATTTCGGAAGCGATCTTCTTGCCCATCGCTCGACGCAACAGATCCGCACCGCCCAGCGAGTAGCCCGCCATCGTCTGGGCGATCTGCATGACCTGTTCCTGGTAGACCATGATCCCATAGGTCTCGGACAGGATGTCGTGGATCACCGGATGCGGCGATTCCCATTTCTCCCCGTGCTTGCGGCGGCAGTAATCGGGGATGTTGGCCATCGGGCCGGGACGATACAGCGCCACGGCGGCGATCAGATCCTCGAAACGATCGGGCCGCATCTGGCGCAACGTGTCGCGCATGCCCTGGCCTTCCATCTGGAACACCCCGCCGGCATCGCCCTTCGCCAACATCTCGTAGGTCTTCCTGTCGTCCAACGGCAGCCGGTCCAGATCGACGGTGATGCCCAGACCTTTGAGAAAATTCTCCGCCCGCCGCAGGATCGTCAGGGTGGTCAGGCCGAGAAAGTCGAATTTGACCAATCCGGCCTGCTCGACATGTTTCATCGAGTATTGGGTGACCAGAAAATCCGATTTCGGATCGCGATACAGCGGCACCAACTCGACCAGCGGGCGGTCGCCGATCACCACGCCGGCCGCATGAGTGGACGCGTGTCGATACAGACCCTCGATCTGCAGGGCGATTTCCAGCAGGCGGCCGATGCCCTCGTCCTCGTCACGCAGGGCCTGCAAGCGGGGCTCACCGTCCACCGCCTGTTGCAAGGTGACGGGCTTGGCTGGATTGTTGGGGATCAGTTCGGCAACCTTGTTGACCTGGCCATAGGGCAGCCCCAGCACGCGCCCGACATCGCGGACCGCGGCGCGGGCCTGGAGTTTGCCGAACGTAATGATCTGCGCCACCCGGTCGCCGCCATATTCCTTGCGCACATAGTCGATGACCCGGTCGCGGCCCTCCTGGCAGAAATCGATGTCGAAGTCAGGCATCGACACGCGTTCCGGATTGAGGAAACGTTCGAACAGCAGGTTGAATTGCAACGGATCCAGATCGGTGATGGTCAACGCCCAGGCGGCAACCGATCCGGCGCCGGACCCGCGGCCTGGTCCGACCGGAATGCCCTGGGCCTTCGACCATTGGATGAAGTCCGCAACGATCAGGAAGTAGCCGGAGAACCCCATGTTGGCGATGACGTCGAGCTCATAGTTCAGCCGTTCGCGGTAGCGGGTGCGGGTCGCCTCATCAGCGCCCATGATGTCCATACGCCGATCCAGACCCTCATGGGCCATGGCACGGACGGTCTGTTCTTCTGTGGCGCCCTCGTGGACTTTCGGACACACCGGCAGCAGTGGCTTGCGGGTTTCCGCCATGACGGCGCAGCGGCGCGCGATGGCGATGGTGTTGTCGCAGGCTTCCGGCAGGTCGGCGAACAAGGCGCGCATGGCGGCGGCCGGCTTGAACCAGTGTTCGACGGTGACCCGGCGACGATTGGCTTCGGACAGCAGGCGGCCCTCGGCGATACACAGCAGGGCGTCGTGCGCCTCGTGCATTTCCGGTTTCGCAAAGTAACAATCATTGGTGGCGACCAGCGGCAGCGACAGCGCGTCAGCCAGCGCGATCATCCCGGGCTCGATCGCGCGTTCCACCTCCAGACCGTGGCGGTGCAGTTCCATCACGGTGCGGCCGGGGAACGCTTCGTTGATCTGGGCCAGCAGTCGTTGCGCATCCAGCTTCTGGCCCTCCGCCAGCAGGCGCCCGATCGGACCGGTGGTGCCGCCGGTCAGCAGCAGCAGCCCCTCGGCGTGGGCGGCGATCCGCTCGAACGGCAGTTGCGGCTTCAGGCTGGGGTCGGTGTCCAGGAAGCCCATGGTCGAGAGGCGTTGCAGATTGGCGAGCCCCGCCGCGTTCTGTGCCAGCAAGACGATCGGGTCCGGCGCCAGGCGCGGATTGTCGGTCCGGGTCAAGGCGATCTGGCAGCCGATGATCGGCTGGATGCCCTTGCCCACGCAGTACTGAGAGAACTCCAACGCGCCGAACAGGTTGCCGGTGTCGGTGATCGCCGCGGCCGGCATCAGCGCGTCCCTGGCGAGGGCGGCGATCTTGTCGGGTCTGATGGCGCCCTCGCTGAGCGAGTAGGCGGAATGAGTACGCAAATGGACGAAATCGGCGTGGGGCATGGGCCAGTGTAGGGTCTCCGCCCGAGTCGGGGAAATCCAGTGCAAGCCGCCCCTTGCCAAACTCCGCTCCGGACGCCGCGGAGGGTCTCACTGACCCGGCGCTACAACAGATGATTGCGAGGTCGCTCCCTTGAGCGTGCGACTTTGATCAGGCTCCTTGATGTGAGCCCCGGCGCGCCGCTCCGAAACCCGAGTGACGTGTTCCGTCAGGCGGCCTTGCGCCGGCGTCGCAGCGCGCTCAGCGCAACAAGACTGGCACCCAGAACCGCCAAGGTGGCGGGCTCGGGGGCGAACTGGAAATTCTCCACGATCACGCCGTCGATACTGATGTCCTGAGCCTGAAACATTTCCAGGCGAAATATGGTGCCGGCCGAGACGCTCAGCGTCTGGAAATTGTTGTTGCCCAATCCGATGCCGAATTGCGTGGTGGTGCTGACCAGGGTTCCACCGATCGGGGCATCGTAGGCATTCAGGGTAAAGCCGTTTTCGCCGAGGTCGATCACGACGATGGAGGCCGTGTGCACCGCGGTCGAAAATGTGGCGATCACCGGGGTGGCGCTGTCATACTTGAAGGCGTTGCTGTTGGTCGAGCCGAGGCCGAGGGGGCCGCTGAAGCCGGCCAGCCCCAGGTTCGACTGCCAGGTCGCGCCGCTGAAGGTGACGCCGAGCGCGCTGTAGAAAGCGCCGATGGTGTTGGTGGCGACGCCATCGTCGAAATTGATCGTGGCGGCCTGGACGGGGCAGGCCAGCGCCAGGAACCCAAGAGCGGCGAAACCAACAAGGCGCATGATCTGCCTTTCCTCAATGGCCCCGGTCGGGACCGTCCGAGCGTTTTTCTGATGAGACGAATGATCTTACCAAGGTGAGTTTATCTGATTTATGGCGTAATTCACAAGCTGTGGCGTCCGCTCCCGTGGCGTCCGCTCCGCGCCAACCGGCGGTGATACCGACCGCTGCAACGTCTGACCGACGGGGCGGCGTGCGCCTCGTCAGGCTCGTGCCTCACCCGATTATCCTCGGCAGCACGCGCTGTCTGCTTTTCGTGGCTGAGCCCGTCCAATCTTTGCGGCGGACCCGATAACTCCGCCAGCCGTCCCATCTACCGGCCCCGTCTACCGCCCTGGGCAGCCGAGTGTGTAGTTCCACCGCGTGGTTGGCTGGCTCGGATCGCCGGTGACTTCCACCGTCACCACCTGATCCTCGGCCGAACTGCCCGGCGGCGGGTTCCAGTCGAATGTGATGATCCCTCCGCCCGGCACGAAACCTGGCGTAGCGGCCAGCAGGCGGCCCTTGTGGTACACCCGTATCCGGTCCGGCGCCTGGAAGTTCTGCATTTGCAGGCTGACCCGCCCCGGCTGCGGGCCGAGGTAATGGCGGGTTTCCGTGATCCCGCGCCCGCCGCTCTGGTTTTCCTGGTTGCACGGCATCGTGTTCGGCGGCGGGGCCTGCGCGCGCTCGGGCGGCCGAGGCTCCGGACGCGGTGGCGGCGGTGCGGGAGGCGGCGTAGGTGGCGGTGGTGGTGGTGGTGGTGGTGGTGGCAGCGGAGTTGGCGGGGCAGGGGGTTCCGGCGGCGGAGTCACCGGCGGTGGGATCACTTGCGGAACCGGCGGCGGCTCCGGCCGGGGTGGCGGCGGTTGCACGACGGGCGGGGGAGGCGGCGGCGGCGCTTCCGGCAACGGGCACATGGCGCGCCGACGACCCAGATCTTCCTGAATGGCGGCGAGGCGACGGCGCAATTGCTGCTCACGCTCCTGCTCTCGCAGCAACTCACGTAAGGCGTCCAGATCGCCGGGGGCGACCTTGCAGGACGGGGCCTCGGGCGCCAGGCGAGCGACAATCCAGGGCGATGCGGCGATGGCGGCCCCGGCCAGCACGGCCAGAGCCAGGGCGCCCACGGCCAGCGCGGTCCACGGCAGGCCGGGCCGGATGGGGGCCGAACGACCGTCGTCCAAGACGCGGATCAGGCCGAGGCCGGTGGGCGCGGCGGAGGGCGTCATGCCCCAACCGGCCAGCACCGGGCGGCCCGCATGGGCAAACACCATCTCGAAGCTGGGAATCTCGATCGCGGCGGCGACCAGCGCCGGCAAGTGTCCGGATCGGGTCGGATCGCGCTGGGCCGCAATTTCCGCGGCGCGGCGCAATTCGCTCGTCAGGCGGCCGATCTCCGAGCGCAGCATGGCGCGCCCGGCCGCATCCAGTTCGTCGAAGCGAGCTAAGTCCCCGGGTGGCGCCGAAAACACGATGCTGTCGCCCTCGGGGGAAGCCGTCGCGAACAGATCGGCGCTGGCGGGTTCGGTCGATCGGGCCAGCAGATCCGCCAGCACCACCCGCGCCGCGGCGTGATCCAGGCCGCTCGGCAGCAGCACCTGATGCCCGCTCAGGGGAATCGCGATCAGACGCTGCATGGCATCGCGACCGGGATGGGCCAGGGGGTTTGGACACAGGGGTTTTGGGCGCACATGACCGGTTGTCCCCTACTGCGCCGGCACGGTGAACGTGCCGACCGTCACCAGCACGCCGGGCGGCGCATGGCCGGTGAAGATCCGGTCGGGCACGCCCGCCTGGCGGATCGTCACGCGATACGGTGAGGCCGGCGGGGCAGGTCGGCGGTGCATGTAGTTACGGACCAGCACCTGATAGGTGCCGCGCGCGGGCTCCTGCTCAAAGACGATGTTCTCGACCGGGTTGGCCGACAAGGGCGGTATCGCGTTCTGATCGACATCCAGCACGCCGCCGCAAGCCTGTCTGGTGTCGAAGGTGATGCGCTGTCCCGAGGGGCACAAGACGAACAGATCCAGGTCGTTGGCATCGTCCCATGCCAGCACGATCTGGATTTTCCCACCGGCGGCGCCCTGCTCTTTCGCCCGGTCTAGATCGGCGTTCCGCGCCGGGGGCACGACCGGCAGCACACCAGGGGGCGCAACAGGAGGCACGACCTCGGCTTGGCGCGGAGGCGGCGGGGGCGCTGGGCAATGGGTGCGCCGGTCTCCCAGATCCAGCAGAACCCGCGCAATCTGGGAGCGGAGAATGTTTTCGCGCGCTTCCTCCCGCCGTAATTCGTCGAGCGCGGTGATGGTCGCCGGGTCGATGACGCAGACGGGCGGACTGGCGACAAACCACCGGAACGGATCGAGCAGGAACAGCAGCAACAGCAGCGGCAACAGCAACAACAGTCCGCCGGCCGTCGCCAACGCTGCCCAGGAGCGATGTTGCACCACAACTGGTGGTCCCAGAATCTGCATCGCCCTGGCGCGAGCCGTCGGGGTGGCGCGCCCGGCCAACTGCCCGATCAGCAACTCGGGGGAGGCAGGCGCGCCGATCGGGGCATGCGCCCAGGCGATCAGCACCGGATGGCCGTCCAGCACCCGCAAGCAATCGGTGGTCGGGGTAATCAGCGCGAGCGCGAGCAATTCCCCCAGAAATCGCTCATCTTCCCGCCGGCTTTGCCGCAAGGTGACGATATCGGCCTGGATGTCGCTGAAAATCCGCGTGAACTCGGCCCGAGCGGCCTGTTGCTGGTCGGGTGGCAGGGAGTCCAGCGGCGGCGCGGCGCCCTGTCCCTCGGCGTACCAGTCGGTGACGCCCCTGGCCGCGTCGGGATTGGGTTCGGCGAACAGCGCCGCGTGGGCTGGGCCGAAGCGGCGGCGCAGATAGCCCGCGATCTGCTCCCATGCCTGCACCGCGAGTTGCCCGCCGGTGCCCAACGCCTGGTGATCGGCGTTGCGCGTGGTGGCTATCAGGCTTGCATCCATGCTGCCTGCCCCGCCGTCCGTCCGGTCTAGCGCGCGGTCCCGGCCGGAGGACCGGCCGGAGAACCAGGCGTCGACGTGGCCGACGGGGCAGGAGCCGGCGTCGCACCGGCGCCGGATGGGGTTGCCGGGGCGGTATTGGGCGGCGCGGTATTGGGCGGCGCGGTATTGGGCGGCGCGGCAGAAGGCGCGGCGGGTGGTGCCCCGGGTGTGGCGGCAGGAGGCACGGTCGGAGGTACGGCGGGAGTCGCGACCGATGGCGCCCCGGATGTGGCGGCAGGGGGCGCGGCGGGAGGTGCACCGGGCAAAGCCGCGCCCGGCGGAGTTGCAGGCGATGGCACCGGAGATCCGCCCTGCGGGGCCATCGACGTCGGACTTGCCGCAGACCCCGGCGCGGGCGTTGCCCCAAGGCCGGGCGGCAGCGCCGGCAGGGTCGGCAGCGCGGGTTGGCAGGCGCCCTCTCTCTCCTGCACCGGCACGTTCTGCTGCGTCAGCCACGGCAGCAGGCTGTCCGCCTTCTGCGCATATTTCACCCGATCCGCAACGCTCGTCGCACGGCTTACGAACGTATTGATGCCCACCACGCGTCCGCAGGTATCGACCAGGGGACCGCCACTGTTCCCTGGTGAGATGTCAGCCGAATGCGGCATGACCACCAGCCCGGTTTCCAAACGCTGGATGGTGCTGATACTGCCGCGGGTCAGGACCAGTTCGGGCGGTTGTCCCAGGCGGCCTTCTCGCAGGTCCCGCATCCCCCCCTCGACTCGGACCACCGAGGCGGGATAGCCCGCCGCGACGACATCGGTGAGTTTCTCGGCCGACTTGGTCAGAGCCAAGGGTTGCGCGCCGGGAACCGGTTGGCTCAATCGCAGGATTGCGAAGTCGGGTTGTCCCGGTTCGATATCGGCCCCGCCGGCACCCTGGCTCATGGTCACCAACTGGGCCGGAACGGCGCGGCCCATGGCGGTCGACATCACGAAGATTTGCGCCGGGTCGGCGTGTTCCACGACATGAGCGTTGGTGATGATGGTGTCGCCAGTCACGAAGAACCCGCTGCCATGCCCGATCCCGTTCGGCCCGGCGCCGACCACCATGACGGTGGCATGTTCCAGCAGTTGCGCCAGAGATCCCGTGAAGGGCTGCACCGCTTGCCCCTGCTGCCGCGGTACCGGCGGTGGCACCGCGTCCGGGCGGACTGGCTGACGCTCCGGCGATGGTGGGATGCCAAGCGGGCCATCCGGCGTGCAGACATTGGGTTGCGCGGCGGCCCGCCGGGCGCGCTCCAACTCGCGCTCCAGGGTTTCGTTGGTCTCACGCTGCTGGCGGATCGCGTTGCGGGTCGCGGATTCGTCGGCGATGGGCGCGGTGACCTGCCGCCCGGCCATGTCGCGCACGAAATGGGCCCACGCCGCCCAGAAGCCCAGGCAGAGGAACAGAAGCGCGACCCCGATCAGCAGCGGCACCAGCCATAACGCGCGCGGCTGGCCGGGAGGAGCCGCACCGGCGGGCGGGCCAGACGGACGGATCGGCGGGGCGGGTGGCGCGGGCGGCGGTGCCGTAGGGTGCGGGGCCGCAATCGGCGGCGGGATGGGCGGAGGCGCAGGGGCCGTGTTGAAAAACCGGTCGTCGGCGGCGGCGAGGCGGGGTGAATAGGGGCCCAGAACCCGCCTGATCTGCGCCGCCAGGGCGGCCTCATCGGTCCCGGTGTCCAGCGGCGCCAGGCTCCACCCGGTCAGAACCACGCTGTCATCCAGGACCACGATCGAGGCCGTGTCGGGCAGGACCAGCGCGCGTTTCAGCAGCGGGCCGGATTCGGGATCGTCCAGCAGGGGCGTGATGGCATCCAGATGCCGTTTCAGGCGCATTTCGGCCTCAGCGCGGCGAGACGCCGATAGCGCCGACATCGGGCGCGGGTCGCCATTGCCCTCGCCATACCAACTGATCGCGCCGGAGCCGCCGACGGGCTCCGCGAACAGGGCTTCCACCCCGGCGCCACCCTGGCTTCGCAACAACGCGGCCAGACGCTCGTACATCGTGTGCACTGGCTGGCCCTGGAGCTGCAACGGATGGACCGTCGCCAGGTCCGTTTTCAGGAGAAATCGCGGCGCTGCCATGGGGCCTCTATAAAGAGCATGCGACCTTAGTGGACGCGAACACGCAGTGCCAAGTGCTATCCCGGTGACGATACGTTGCCGGCCCTTGCCTCAATGGCGCGGTCGGTCGTCCGCCTGGCCCAAAACGGTCACGAATGTCCACTTCCAGCCGCAAAGTCGCCGCGGAAATCCCGCGCCACCAGACATTGACGCGGTCGTGGCAACGGCATGCCGGCGACCGGCAACGATCGTCGTTTCGAGCAACGCACGAGCGTGCAAGGCGGCCTGGACCGCCGGCAGCCAGGGTGAGCGCGCCTGGCGTGCGGGGGCACGGAGTCTCACCTTTACCCGCGGGAAAGGCAGGAGCCCGCTCCTTCCGCCGCCAGCTGCGATCAGCCTGCGCCGGCACCCGATGGCATCGTATGCGACCCGATCACGCCGGCCAGGGATTGCCCCAATGATCGGCAAACGTCACCTCCGAGACCGGGCGGCGGGTCAACGGACCGTGGTTGCCGAGAGGATAACCGATGGGCATGAGGGCGAAGGTTGAGACGTCTTCGGGCAGGCCGAGGATCGACCGCACCTCCTCCTCATACAACGCGTGGATCGTCGTGATCACCGTCCCCAGCCCCAGCGCTCGGCAGGCCAGAATGATGTTCTGCACCGCCGGGTAGATGCTGGCGCCGCGGATTTTGGTTTGATATGCGAGATGGATGTCATACCGGTCGGCCACCGTCGCCGGCAGGCTTTCCCGGGGCGGCATGGTGCGCGTTCGCAGGCATGGAACCAGCAGGACTGGTGCGTCTCCCATATGGTCCCAGAGATAGGAACTGGAGGCCAGGAAGCGGCGATACTGGTCCTCGGTCAGATGGGACGGTCGGCCGCGCGCTTCGTAGATGGCGCTGACCTCCTGTGCCGCCTTGCGATAGACCGCGGCCAGTTTCATCCGGACCGCCTCCTGCCGCACCACGATGAAGATCCAGTTCTGCGCATTGCCGCCCGAGGACGCGCGGATTGCCATGTCCAGGATCCGGGTGATCACAGCCTCGGGGACCGGGTCCGGCTTCAGTTTTCGCAGGGACCGCGCGGTGTGGATCGCCTCGAACACCCCGATCTCTGTCATGCCACCGTCCTTCCGTTGTGGCCGCCATGCCGCGCGTTCAGTCCGGCGGAATCAGGACGCATCAGGAGCCAACAAGGCCAGACGACGGGCGATTTCGGCTTCCGACACGTCTTCGATGTGGGTCGAGACGTACCAGGTGTGCCCGAATGGGTCGATCAGGACACCCATACGATCGCCATAGAATTTGTCTTCGACCGGCGCGCGGACGGTGCCGCCCGCGGCCACGGCGCGCGCCATCACCCCGTCCACATCCGCGATATACAAGTGCAGACTGATCGGCGAGCCACCGAATGACGCGGGCGCGCGGGCCATATGCTCCGGTGCCTCGTCGGCCAGCATGATACGGCTGGTCCCAATCTCGATCTCGGCGTGGCCGATCTTGCCTTCGGGGGCTGCCAAACGCATGTGCTCATGCGCTCCAAACACCTTTGTGTACCAGTCGATCGCAGCGGCCGCGCCGTCGATGATCAGATACGGGGTCACGCTATGATAGCCCGGCGGGATGGGGGGTATGGCCATGTGCTGCCTCCTTTTGGGTCCCGGCCAGTCTGGCGTCGATTGGATTGACATGCAAGAACAATAGTGGAACACGAGGCATTCCCCATGCTCGACCCGGCCGTGGCGGCGCACCCGTGTCGCCTGGTCCGGATTGACACAAAGGCGCCCCTTGCCATTGTTCGACCCGTCCGCCCGCGAACCTCCCTGGGAGACCCAGTTCATGCTGCCGCATCACGGTCGCTACCGCTACTCCGCCATCACGTCCCGCCCCGATTATTCCTGGCCCGAGGGCAAGCGTCTGGCGGTCTATGTCGCCCTGAATATCGAGGCCTTCGCGTTCGGTGAGGGCAAGGGGTCGGCCATTGCTCCCCCCGACCAGGCACTGTCGGCCTCGGTCTATTCCTGGCGGGACTACGGCAACCGCGTCGGTGTCTGGCGCCTGTTCGACATGTTCGACCAGCTCGGCATCCCGGCCGAGGCGCAGATGAACACCGCGATCTACCAGGACGCCCCGGACATCGCCGCACGCTTGCGCCAGCGCGGGGATGAGATCCTGGGCCATGGCGAGACGAACTCAGACGAGCAGGGAGAGCTGTCGGAGGCCGATGAGCGGGCGATGATCGAACGGGCGACGGCCACCATCTCTCACCATGAGGGTGCCAGGCCGGTCGGCTGGATGAGCCCGTGGCTGTCCAACTCCAAAGTGTCGATGGATCTGCTGCAAGAGGCCGGCTACCGCTACGTCATGGATTGGACGATGGATGATCAGCCGGTGTGGCTGAAAACCCGCAAGGGCCGAATCCTGTCGATGCCCTACCCGGTGGAGGTGAACGATAATCGCGCGCTGGTCTGGTTCCGCTACTCGTCCGAAGATTTTGCGGACATGATCGTCGACCAGTTCGATGAGATGCTGGAGCAGTCCGAGGGCCAACCTTTGGTCTGCCCGATTTCCCTGCATCCGTTCTCGATCGGACGCCCCTATCGCATGCGCCAGTTTCGGCGGGCGATGGAGCATATCCTGAAGCATCGCGACCGGATCTGGCTGACCCGGCCGCGTGATATCTGCGCGCATATCGAGGGTCTGCCTCCGGGCATCGTCCCTGGCAGTGAGGTCTGACCGGCCCGATCAGGCATGCGCGGCGACTGAGAGCGTGAGATCATGCGGAGGGGACCGTCGCAGCGTGTGAGCCGTGCGACAAAACAATTGGCTTTTATGGCAATGGTTGTTGATACGGCCTTCGCTCCGCACCGGCCCATCAGTCTGGCATGCGGTGTCAACATCCAATGCCGTAAGAGGCAAGCTAAGGAGCCAGGGCGGTTTGCCGTCTCCGGTTGTGGTGAAATCGCTCTGGCCCGGTCCGCCCGGGTCAGGTCCTGCGCGGCCGGATGGGGCGGTCCGTCGCGGAGGGTGGTGGGTCCGGGTCGGTGACCTGGTCGTCGGACCGCGGAACCGGGCGTTCCGAGATGGCGGCGGCGCGTCCATCGATCGTGCCCGGGTCGCGGCAAACATTGGTGGCACGGCGGGTTCGGGACGGCTGGCGATGAGCCGCCATGATGGCGGCAATCATTGTAACCCCGACCGAGCGGTAGATCAGCATGACCGGCTCCCCCCGCGGAGGCGCCGGGTCGACGCGAGCCCCCGGAAACCTGGTCGCCCGGCTGTCTCCTCGGCTGTCTCCCCGCCGGTCCGGCCGGATCGGAAAGCGCGTTCGGCCGGGTAGGGTTCCTGGTGCCGCCTTGGCGTGTGGCCGGTCGGCGGTGATGGCCCGCGCGCGGGTGCCGCGTCGGTCAGCGGGGCGGGGGTTTGGCGGAGCCTTGCCGTGGCGATGTCGGGACAGGGGCGCATGCGACTCTCTCCTGCGGATGCAGTGTCGATATCGCTTATGCGAGTCATTCGCAATTAAAATGTGAGCGCTGCCGTCTGTTGGGGCGAACGGACGACCTCGAACCATGGTAGACACGTTAGGGTTGTAATTAAGCCCGATTTGCGACCGTCATGTCGCCTGGATGGGAGCGCGTGCGGGCCGGTGTCGGCCAGGCCGCGCCAGGCCCCGATCGGTCGCGGGTTTCAGCGCACAAGCTCCAGTTGCAGGCGTCCGATCCGGCGCGACACCTCGGGTTCATGGGTTCCCCGGTCCCGCCTTTGCTAGCTACGCCGCTCTGGATCATGGAAGCCGCAATAGTATTGTCCGTTGCGCCAGACCGTGGCCCGCCAGGAGCAGTGATCGGATGACCGGGTCTTGATCGTCGCGCAACACCGTGGCGGCTGCGGTGCTGCGGGTTCGCCTCGGGCTTCATGAGCTGCGTTCGGAGTCGGCGCGGGTCGATGGTCCGATGGCTGTGCCGCGTGCATCGGCACCTCATGACCCTGGGCGCGGACGAGCTCAAGGTCGATCCGTCGCATTTCGCGATAGATCGCCTCGGTCTGCTCACCGGGGGCCATGCAAAGCCAGCGATCCTCTCCGTACAGCGTCTTGCAGGCGGCGATCGCGCTGAGAAGAACATTGTCCATATTGGCCATATCATCCAACCGACGGGGAATGAGGAGGGGCATATTACAACTGTTGCGTGATGCAACAAGACAGGAAACACCTTTTAGTACGTTATAATGCGACATGGACCCTAGTTTGTAGATTTCTTACGATATATTTCCAATTGTTCGCCTTTTCATGACGGCGGCCCGCGAGCGTGCATGCAACCGACCAAGGGACCTTGGAGCGCCCGCCTCCCGGGCCGGGTGGCGGTTCACACTGGTCGCGCGGCATCCACCTTATACACACCCAACATATGGGAACGCCTCGGTGGGACTGCTACAATCCGGAGGGATGCGCGGGCGCGTCCGGGTCACCCATCGCTCTTTCGGCCAGGATGGCCATGTGTAATACCGTCGACCCTGAACGGCCCGGCGCGATGCCCGTGCTGATGGCCATGAGCGCGTAATCCGGGCGGCAGAATCGCGACCGGACCGAGTTTCAGGTGCGCACGGACAACCGGCCAGCGTGTGACGATCAACGAAAGGATTCGACCCGTGATGCAGGGAACGCTGTGGAACCGCTTGATGGGCCTGTTGGCATTGGCCGGTGTGCTATGGGCATTCCCGTCCCTGGCCGACACGGATTGGCCCAAGATGACCGTGAAGGTCGTGGTGCCATTCCCGCCCGGCGGTGCCAACGACACCGTTGCCCGCCCCTATGCCCAGGCCTTGACCCAGCTGCTGGGACAGCCGTTCGTGGTGGAAAACCGCGGTGGCGCTGGTGGAGCGATCGGTCTGGAATCGGTCATCCGGTCGGTGCCCAACGGCTATACGCTCTGCATGTGCGCCTCGACGGTGATTTCGACCGTGTCGAACCTGCGCAAGGTGTCGTACCAGGCCACCGACGTTGACCCCATCGCGATGACCACGATGTATATCTCGGGCCTGATGACCGGTCCCAAGAACAAGGCGCGCGACTTCCGGGAGTTCATGGCGCACGCCAAGGCCAATCCGGGCATGGTCGACTATGGCGGGTCGGGTGTCGGCAGCCCCACCGAATTCCGCATGAAATACCTGGCCGGGTTGACCGGGACCGAGTTCGTCAGCGTCCCCTATAACGGCAACGCGCCGGCGTTGAACGATCTTCTGGCCGGTGTCATCGACGCGATCATCGAACTCAACGGGTTTCCCCATGTGAAGGCCGGCAAGCTGAAAATGCTCGCCCTGTTCGCCCCGCAACGGCACCCGGACTTTCCCGATGTGCCGACGATCGACGAACTGGGCTATCCCCAGGTGAACACGCCGATCTGGCAGGGTTTTTATGGCCCCCTCGGCATTCCCGAACCGATCCGGGAGAAGCTGAACCGAGCGGTCGCCGAGATCAACACCAGGCCGGACATGCAGGCCAAGCTGTTGGAGATGGGGTTCCAGACCAGATCGCTGCCTCTGAAGGAACTGAAGGAATACTACCTGGCGGACGATGCGCTTCATAAGAAGATCATCCGCGAACAGAATATCAGGGTGGACTGAACCGCCGATGACCGAACCCATGCCGGAGCGTCAGACGGAACCGATCATGGGACGCATGACGGAACGCACCACTGAACGCATGACGGCACCCACGACGGAACGGATGACGGAACCCATGACGGAACGGATGACGGCACCCATGACGGAATGGATGACGGCACCCATGACGGAACGGATGACGGCATCCATGACGGAACCCATGATGGAACGAATGACGGAACGGATGATGGAACGCTCGACCGAACGCATGACGGACCCCACGACCGACCGGATGACGGACTATGACTGAGCGCATGACCGGGGGGCAGGCCGTCATCCGCACGCTCGACCGCTTTGGCGTCGACACCGTGTTCGGGCTGCCCGGCATCCAGTTGGACCCTCTGTTCGACGCGCTGCACGGCCAGAAGCAAACGATCCGCACCCTGCACACGCGCCACGAGCAAGGTGCCGCCTACATGGCGCTCGGTTACGCACAGGCGTCCGGACGCCCGGGCGTGTTCGCCGTCGTGCCGGGTCCGGGCATCCTGAACGCGACCGCTGCCCTGGCCACCGCCGCCGGCTCCAACGCGCCGGTGCTGGGCCTCACCGGCCAGATCCCCTCCTACCAGATCGGCCTCGGCCTCGGCATTCCGCATGAGTTGCGCGATCAGCTCGGTGTCCTGCGCGGTGTTGTCCCCTGGGCCGAACGCGCCGAGACGCCGGAAGCCGCGCCGGCCCTGCTGGGCCAGGCATTCGCCGCCATGCTGTCCGGGCGTCACCAGCCGGCCGTCTTGGAGATGGCGCCCGATGTCCTCGCGCGCACCGGATCCGTGGACCTGCCAGATGGCTACACGCTGACTCCCGCACCTCTGCCGGAGCCAGAGCCGGTGGAGGCCGCGGTGCGACTGCTGACCGCATCCCGCCATCCCGCGATTTTCGTGGGCAGCGGCGTCTTCGGCGCCGAGGACGCTCTGCGCGCGCTCGCCGAACGCTTGCAGGCCCCGGTGATCATGAGCCGCACCGGGCGCGGCGCGTTGTCGGACCGCCATCCGCTCGCGACCGGCATGCTCGAAGGCCAGGCGTTGTGGGAAGATGTTGACGTCGCGATCGTCGTGGGCACCCGCTTCCTGGCTCCCGCTTTGTCCTGGGGGCGGGAGAAAGCGGTCCGCATCATCCGCGTCGATGTCGATCCGGCGCAGGCCCGTCTACCGCGGCAAGCGGATGCGACCCTGATCTGCCACGCCGATACCGGGCTGCGGATCCTGCTGGACGGACTGCGCGGCATGGAGGAGCGCGCGTCGGTCGCGGCGCGGGTCGCCGCGGTGCGGGCGGATGTGGCGGGACGGCTGGCCGGTCTGGAACAGCAGCATGCTCTGGCTCGGATCATCCGCGATGAACTGCCCGAGGACGGCATTCTGGTGACCGACGTGACGCAACTTGCGACTTTCGTGCAGTACGGCATGCCGGTCTACGCGCCGCGCACCATGATCACCCCCGGTTTCCAGGGCACCCTCGGCTACGCCTATCCCACGGCCCTGGGCGCCAAGGTGGCGTTCCCGGATCGTAAGGTCCTGTCGATCTCGGGTGATGGCGGGTTCATGTTCGCGATGCAGGAAATGGCGACCGCCGTGGTGCATGGGATCGACCTGGTGGCGATCGTGATGAACGATGGCGCGTTCGGCAATGTGAAACGGATCCAACAGACCGCATATGGCGGGCGGATGATCGGGGTGGACCTGCATAATCCCGATTTCGTGGCCCTGGCGGAGAGCTTCGGCATGCTGGGCCTGCGAGCCGAGTCGCCGGTCGCATTGCGGGCCGCGCTACGCCAGGCGTTCGCATCCCGCGGCCCGGCGTTGATCGAAGTGCCGGTGGGGGAGTTGCCCAGCATCTGGGGCCTGATCAAGCGGCCACCCTCTCAGGGGGCAGCCGCCGGGTAACAGCGCCGACCCGGGTTTCGGTGTCGGCGCGATCGGTCGAGCAGCCTACGGCTTGTCTGATTTCGGCGGCGCCGCGGCCGAACCGGTGTCAGTCGCCTGCTGAAGCTGCGCCCGGGTTTCCGCCAGCCGCTTTTGCGCCTCGGCATCGGCCTGGCGCGCCGCCTGCGTCCCGGCTTCGATCCTGGCGATCTCGGCTGTCCCGATGGCGATGGCCTGCCGGAGCTCCGCCTCCCGCGCCTCCGCCGCCCCAAGTCGCACGGTCGCGTCGGCGAGGCTTTGCATGCGGGATCCCAGGACGAGGTCGGCTTCCTGAAGCTGCCGTTGCGTCTGGGCTAGACCTTGTGTCGCCGCGTTAACCTGAGCCTCAATCTCGCCCAACTGCTTTGCCTTGGCCTCTGCGTCCGTGCGGGCGGCGGCTGCGTCGCGTTGCATGGTTTCCAGGCTGGCGCGCAAGACGACCAACCCGCCTTTCGTGGCGTCCTGCTCCGCCGCGGCTTTCTCGGTTGCCGCCCGGATTTCGGCGACACGCATTTGCAGCGCGTCCCGCTCCGCCACGGCTTTCTCGGCCACCGCCCGGATTTCGGCAACGCCCTTTTGCAACGCGTCCCGCTCCGCCAGGGCTTTCTCGGCCGCCGCCCGGATTTCGGCGGCACCCTTTTGTAGCGCGTCCCGCTCCGCCGCTGCTTTCTCGGCTGCTGCCTGGGTTTCGGCGGCGCGCTTTTGTAGGTCCGACAATGTCCCCCAGGCTTGGCGCTGCCGATCGAGTTCCGCCGTCGTCACGCTCTGCTGGCGTTCCAGTTCCTGGATCCGAACCGTGGCGGCCCCGCGATCGGTGCGGGCCGAGGACACCGAATAGACCGCAACGATCCAACCGATGACACCAACAACCGCGACAAGTGCCGTGACTGGCCGCTTGATTTCGTTTGATAGATTGATTGCCACGACAAATCTCCCTGTTTCCGAATCGTATTCCGTGAGTTGGTCGCCTCGCAAGGGGGCTGGTGCGGCGGGGCTGGTGCCACGGGGTTGACGACCGGGGGCGGATCGCACGGGGGTAATCCCATGCGGGCAATCCTGGTGGAGGATGCTCGGGCACGGCCGTTGAGGCGCCATGCGCCGTTCCCCGCCCGGACGGTTGCATGCTCTCCGAGGGACGCGCTAACTGTGCGTGGCGACACGCCTCGCCCCAAGTGACGCAGTTGGAGAAACTCATGAAACTCGCCCGAATTGCGGCTCTGGTCGCGCTGCCCGTGGTACTATCCCTGCCGGCCCATGCGGCAACCGAAGCCAACTTCGCGGTCCATACGACCGGCGACTTGGTGGCGCTGTGCAGCGCCGATCCGAAGGAAGCCCTGGGCACCGCCGCGGTGCATTTCTGCCACGGCTTCACGGTCGGCGCGGTCAGCGTCCAGCAGGTGCGCGGCGAAGCCAGCAAACGCGGCCGGCTGTTCTGCCTGCCGGAGCAACAGACGATGTCGCGCGACGCCGCGATTGCCGAATTCGTCGCCTGGGCGCGCGCCGAACCGGCCCGTTTGGCTGCGAAGCCCTACGACAGCTTGTTCCAGTTCCTGGCGGGGAAATTTCCGTGCCAGGCAACGAAGACGGGGCGTTGAGCCGAGGGGCCCAGGCCATTCAGCACGACGGATGATTCCAAAAGGTTCCGGAGAGACGACAGATGAATAAGATCCTTCTTTCTTTGCTGTTCGCGGCGTCCGTCGCCGGTTGCACCGGCATGAGCGACACCCAGCAGCGGGCACTGACCGGAACGGTCGGGGGCGCCGGCGTTGGGGCCATACTCGGAGCGATTGGTGGCAATGCCGGTCTGGGCGCGGTGGCCGGCGCCGGGGCTGGGCTTGCCGGCGGCCTGATTTATGACTCGGTCAAGAAATCCGAGGCGCAGGCCTACCAGGACGGTGTCAACGCCGGCAAACGGCAAGCCAGCTCCACGACCCGCTGACCGGCCTTCGCGGCCGACCGAACACAGGGCTTGGTCCGAATGCCGGGTCAAGCCCTTGGTTTTCGGGTCAGCCCGCGCTTCCCAGCGCCAACTGGCCGGTACGGCCTCGGTTTCGAGGCGGGCCGCCGGCTATGATCTGTACGATCCCCGCTGTTATCCCGATCGCGACGCCGATCTGCCAGGCGCGGTCGTAGGAGCCGAGCGCGTCGTAGATCAGACCACCGCCCCAGGCGCCCAGAAACGATCCGAACTGGTGCATGATGAAGGCGATGCCCAACAAGGTCGCCATGTAACGTGTGCCGAACATCTCCGCCACCAGCCCGCTGACCAGTGGGATCACCCCAAGCCAGAGCATGCCCATCATCACGGCGAAGACCAGCGTCGTTGTCGGCGTCGGCGGAAGAATGAAATAGGCCGTCAGCGTGATGGAGCGGAACACATATAGCAGGCCCAGCAGGATATGCTTCGGGTAGCGCCCGCCCAGCCATCCGGCCAACCACGATCCCAGGATGTTGACCCCGCCGATCGTCGCCAGCGCCTGGGCGCTGAGCATCGGGTCCATCCTGCAAAATGCCAGGTAGTTCGGCAGATGCGTGGTCAGGAAGATCAGTTGCAGGCCGCACACGAAATAGGCCACCGACATCACCACGAAGCCGCGGTTGCGCGCCGCGCCGCCCAGCACCTCCCGCATCGTGACGTGCGCGCGGTTGGTCTTCGGGAGCAGGTCCGCGCCGCCGGCGCTGAACGCCGCCGGGATCATCGCCACCGCCAGGATCAGGAAGAAGATCATCCCGACATGCCAGTCATGGCTCGATAACAGGGCCTGCAAGCTGGGCGCGATCACCAAGGTACCGACCGAACTGGTGGCCGCGACGACGCCCAGCATGGTGCTACGTCGCTCCTCCGGGACCGCGCGAGCACAGGCGGTCATGCACAGGGACGACGCCGTGCAGGATAGTGCGATCCCGATCAATCCGCCGGAAATGGCCAGTGCCAGGGCGCCCTGCGCCGCCGTCATCACCACCAGACCCGCCAAATAAACCAACGTCCCGAACACCATCGCTCGGCGGATACCGTAACGATCTGCTATGACGCCAATCGGTGCCTGCGACAGCCCCCAAGCAACATTCTGCACCGCGACGGCGAAGGTGAAGTCAGCGGCCTGAAGGGCCAGGTCCTGCGTGACCGGCGGCAGAAACAGTCCAAGGCTCTGCCGCATGCCCATGCTGAGGGCCATCATCACCGCGGCACCGGTGACGATGGTCAACGTTTGTCTGGTCAACGATTGCGTGGCCAAGGCCCGGAATCCTTCATTGCACGCGTCGGCGGTCAATCCCCGCCAATGAAATTCCAGGCCAGGTTCGCTTCGGGATCAGGGAGGCGAGATCGCGTAACCCACAACGCCACCGACGGCTGCCCCGACCAGCGCGCGAGTCGTCAGGAACGACCCCCAGGTCCAGGTCATCGCGGTCACGGGCGCCCCGCCCATGCCGGCGCCCGCGCCGGCCAGCGTGGGAAACACCACCGGCAGCGCGATCGCGCCGATAACCGCGCCGGTCACGCCCCATAACACGACGGGCACAACGGTCTTCGCCGGCGGCATGGAAAGCTCTGCACGGGCCGGAGCCGCGACGGTCATAACACCGGCTAGGACGGAGCATGCTAGCAACGGTCCACGGAGGCTGGATCGCATGATTTTTTGTCTCCAAGAGGGCTGCCCCACGATCTTATGGAGCCTTTCGCATCTGTGCAATCCACATCGATGCGACCGATTGCCCTCGGAGGAAAGCCGAGCGGCCGGTCCGGCCCGTCAGTCAGACGGCCGGAGTTGGTCAGGGCATCGTCCGCGCGGCCCCGACAGCGCCCAGATGCGAGCCCCGATGCAAGCCCGCATGCAAGCCTGGATGCGCACCCGCTATCGTGGTGGTCAGCCTGTCCCCACTCGGTTAAACTGCATGCCGGTATCGAGCGGAGCGCATCCCGCCCATGCCGTTATGAGGTCTTGCACATGGATCCGACGACATTGTTCATGGTTCGGCATTGGCCGTGGCACAATTGACTTTTGCAGCCCGCAAGGCGTCGCGCCCGTGTGGCCAGCAGACCCATGGTTGGGCACGCCCGGACCATGGTTCCTCTGATGCGATCCCGGCTCCGGCATGGCGCTGCATTCACCACCCCGAGAATGCGGTGGTCCCTTGAAGGCATCCAGGCGTGCATGGGGTGGGGCGCGTATCAACCGAATTGTCCGAACCGGGTTGATCGTCACGACATCCGTGATGGTTGTGGTGACCGTGCTCGTTGCCGGGGTGTGGACATGGCGATCCCTGGCAACCGATCCGTCCGACGGGGAGCCTGTTCACGGTGCCGCGATCATGCGTCCCGTGGTCAGTGTGGAGGGCAAGCAGGTGCCGCTGCCGGCTGGCGATTGGCATCTGGCCGCGCATGTCGTGCCGGAAGACCGGGCCGCCGATCGGGCCGGGGTCAGTCAGGTCCTGCTGCGAGTCCGTGACAGAAAGGTCGATGCGGCGGTCCTGGTGCAGGTGAACCGGCAGGGCAGGCCGTCAGGCTGGGGGCTCGCGCCGAACTGCAAGCGGACCTTGTTCGCCGATCGCCGGATCCACTATGCGTCGGATCATGATGGCGCCTGTGCCTATGCTGGCTTTATCGACGGCACCGCCTCGGAGGCAAACACGGCCATCGATCCGGCCTGGCGCCGCGCGCAGCGGGAGGCGGTGGACAGAGGCTGGAACATGCCGGCTTCCTGGATGCTGGTGTCATATCGCATCACTGATCCGATGGATTCGATGCAAGTCCGCTACCTGTTCCATCCATGGGCGGTGGAAGAGACCACGATGCCGGTGTCGACAACCGTGCGGCGAGTGCTGGGAGAACGACTGGCCGCCTGGATGGACCAATCCTGGCCAGCCATCGCGCTGGGCTTTCGCGGGCGCCTTGACCTGGGTGCCGAGAATGGCTCTGGCCGTTCGCTCGGCGATTGGAACAGTATCGACACCGCGTGGCCCCGCGGGCCGGGCAGCATCGCAGAGCCGGCCGGGTCCGCTTCCGGCGGCGTCCGCTCATCTGGCACTCGGGCATTGACCTATCCGGTGTTCGCGTCGTTGGCCGACTTCGGCGTCGCCTGGTTTTATCTGGGAAACGCGGCCGCGGCGGGCACGCTATCTGTCCTGACCACGCTCGCCAGAGGTGCGGTCTCCGTCACGCATGATGTCGCCTGGTACGTCATCGATCCACCGACCGTGCATGACCTGGCATTACCAGGGGTGGGTCTGGAGACCGCATTGCCGCGTTGAAGATCCGATCACGACAGGTGGGTCCTGTCCGTCCCGACCGAAACGCTCTATCGCGATCGTGCGCCGAGGACCGTGACGACATGGGCGGGCGGGAGGCGGCGGTGTCAGGTCGATCGTCCGGGTCAGGTCAATCCGACATCGTTCCGGCGGACAACACCCGACGGCGCAACCCGTCAGATGTTACCCGCTGGTAACGGCCGCGGTGACTAGCGGAACCGCTCGGAGATCCACTGCACACCCGGCCCCATGGTGGATCCGACGCTGCATCCGGACGCGAAACCCAGCGCCATCACCGGGATCAGCAGGACCGGATTGACGGTGGCGCCGGTCAGGACCTCGGTAATGACGTCGCTATAGATGAAGACGCCCACGGTGGTGATCACCCCCAGAACGATGCAAGTGAGGCCTTGGTAGGCCTGGGTCGTCATCGGCGCGGGCGGTGTCACCGGTTGCGACAGCGCGGGTTGAGTTGCTGGCGCCGGGCTTGCGGTTTGGGCCGCCACCGGGGCCGCCACCAGCAAACCCGCAAGCGCCAGAACCGCAACGCTCAGCCGCAACCATCCGGTCATCCGCGCGGCGACCCCAGGTGTCAATCGCATGTCCCGGTTAGGATTTTGGCGTCGTGCCCATATGCACTTCAAGCTGCCGGCCGCTGTACCACAGGTGCGAGAGATAGCCGCCGAGTACGCCGCCGACGACCATCCCAAGCTCGGTCGAGAACAACAGCTCACCAACGATGACGCCACCCAGCGCGCCGGCGCCGAGGACGAGCAACTGCGACGGGCGAATGACGAACATCTGATCCGTCTTCTCGGCTGGGGGAGCGGCCGGGGCCTGCGCGTAGGCGGCCTGGACGGGGAGCATGACCGACACCACCAAGGCGGCGGGAACAGCAATCTTGAACATTGCACGACCTCCTGTTCGCGAATGTTGCACTCTACCCGGTCGCGAACCGAGCATTACCTTGACGCATTTGGCGGCCAAATACAACCAATGGATCGCGAAATCTTGAAGTCACGTGGCCGATTCTTCATTTGCGCCATTCGACGGTACCGTTGACGGGATCGATCCAGAACAGCGTGACCACGAGGGACTGCAACGCCGGCTCGAAGCGCCGAGCGGCGTCTGCGGCGTTGGCTTCGCGGGTGGCGCCCTCGGTGTCGCCTTTCAGAGCCAGCAGCTTCGACAGGTAGTAGTGGGTGCCCCGATTCTTCCGGGAGACCCGTTCGGCGTTGCGCAACACCCCTTCCGCGGTGGCAGTATCCCCGCTGGACCAGGCTATCAGCGCCTGCATGATCAGGTAATTGGTGGCGAAATCCGGGAGGTCGATCGAGTGCCCGCCCTCCATGGCCTGTTTCATCAGGGCATGAGCCTCGGCCGGCTGTTTCCGGACAGTAGCGATCATCGCCTGGTTCAGCAGGATCACGCGCCGGATGCGCGGCAGCACCTCCGGTACCTCCAGGGCTTCCCGCAGCCAATGATCCGCGGCGACCGGGTCCTTCTCGGCCAGGGACATCATCGCGAGAAGATTGTAGGTCATGGCTCGCTCCGACGCCTGTGCCAGATCCCAGGAGCGGGCCAGAACCCGTTGCGCCGTCGTTTTCGCTTTGGCGAGATTGCCGTCGTCGCCGCGGGCAACTTTCAAGACCTCCGCCAAGACGACACGGTAGGGTGCGATCCGCTCGATGGCCCAGGCGGCGCCCTGTTGCACCAGCCCAATCGGGTCGGCGCTGTCGCATTGGCTGATTCGGTTTTGCTCGATGCCGGTGTCCGGATGGGTAACAACGAGCGCGATTTCCAGGCAGGACTTTGATGCGCCGGTGGATGGTTTAACCGCCCCGGTTGAGTCCGTCCCCGTTGTACTTGTCCCTGCTGCCTTGGGTGTGGCCTCGGCCGGGACGCTGCCCTGCATCACGGCGGCCATGACGGTCATGGTGTCGATCCCGAGCGTGGTTTGCGTGGCGTTGACGATGCCGCTCAGCGACATCCATTTCGCCATGGTGGCGGCCAGGCCAGGTTGGGTGTGCACACGCATCCTGGGGAGGGCAATGAGCGATTCGCCGCTGGTCAGATCGGCCGCGGTGGCGGTGAAAATGTCCTCGGCGACGGCTTCATTGAAGCCGGTCTTCACGATGTCCGGGGACACGCTGATCCGCAGATGCACGGTGTCGCCATTGAACACGGATTGCCCGACAACCAGACCAAACAGCAACGTCGCCAGCACGGTCAGGGAGGATAGGTCCAGCATGGGGCGTTCCTGCGTTCGGGGCCAACCGGGGCTGTGGGACCGACCCCGTTGACAGGATGGGTCGTCCGGCGGGGTCTCAGTGTCCGTCCAGAAACATAGTGCACCTTTTCAGTGGGATACCGTGGCCGTCTGGTGCGTTGCCGCCCCTCATCGATGGCCCCGCATCGCTTTCGGGGCCGCGCCTGTCAGCCGCCTCACGGTATCCTCCTGAAAAGGCACACTATGTTCCCGGACGGACACTGAATGTTCGGGCCTGTCGGGTCGGTAAGTCGAAGGCCGGTCCAGACACTATAGCCGGGACCAGGAAAGACCGAGTCCCGATGTTTGGTCGGTGCCGAGTCGGGTCGGGGCGATTGCCGTGACCTGACTGACGTTCCGACCGCAACACAGGGATTCTACCCGTCGCGCGAGTCGGAACGCCAAATCACTGACCCAGCGGTCCGGCCCGGGGGTATCACCCGTCGCAGCCGGGACACCAGGGCGGTTTCACCCTGACGGGAAACAGCAAACCGCTATGGCACTTTATTGTCTCGCGTGATTCACACGCTGTTACGGTCCTCTCAACCTGATCACGCCCTAGATCCCGACGCCGATATACTTGAAGTCGATGGTCCGGGCGGCGTCGTTGCGTGGGAAGCCGACCCAGCGTGCCCAGGCCAGTTCGTGGAAATAGAACTTCGCGCTGTTGATGGTGATCTGCAGGATCTCCAGCGCGCCGGTGGCGACGTAATTCCCCGTCCAGTAGTAGTCGACGAAGATATGCGAGATCGACACGATGATGCGGTAGGACAGCGCCTTCACAGCGGTGATCGTGCCCAGGTCCGGGGCGGTGCTGCTGGTGCCGCCGCCGCTTTCCTGCACGGCGCGGGCCTGGGAGGCGAATTCCTCGGCAGTGATCGCGCCCGATTTCCGCAGGGCTTCCAGCTCAGTCAGGCGCCGTTGCAACATCGTCTCCGGCGCTTCGCCCTTGGTGGAGGGCGGCATGGCCAGGGCCACAGTGCCGGACAGGCGGTTCTTGATCCCACCCTCCAGCAGGGTGCTGTAATAAAGCGCCCAATCGCTGACCGAATGGGTGAAGGCAAGCTTCGCGGGGTCACGATCCAGCCGCGTCGCCAGCCAACTGGAGGATGTCCAGCTCGACGCGGTGTCGGTGGCGAACCCATAGGATTCCGGCGCGAAATGGAACCGTGCGTCGATCACGTCGCTGCGATTGGCGGAGCGGAAACCGGCGGTGACCCAGGTGGGTGAGAACTGCCAGCCTTTCTGTTTGGCGAACTCCCGCGCCTGTTTCCAGGCAGCGGTGGTTTCCCTCGTGGTGATCGTATGGGTGACGAAGAAGCAGGATCCGTCCCAGCCGGCCCGATAACGGACGACGGCCATGATCAGGTCGGTTCGGTTACAATCCGCTGTCATGCCCCAGCCTTCAGCGGTCGGCAGGGCGTTGGTGTTGATTTCGGCGATCGCATCCACGCGCTTGCCGTCCTGGCGGAACAGCACCAAGGTCCGCAGATAACCGTAGGCGCCGATGGCCGGGTTCGACCAATCGCTGGGTCCATCGGCGGCGACGATCCATTCGCCGGCGGGCAGCGGGACCTGTTTGCCGTTCAACGACAGGATGCCGCTGACGGTGGCTCCGACAGTCAGTTTGTCCTGCGCGGCGGCCTGGTCCTGGGCGACGGCCTCCCGGATCGCGCCGGGGGCCAGACAAAGCGCCGCGGCCAGCAGGATGAACGCGGTCAGCCGGGTCATGATGTGGTGCATACGGATCACGCGCCCGATCCTCCGCCGATATAGGTAAAGTCGACCAGACGCTCCGAATCGTGGGTGTTCAGGCGCGCGTAGTAATCGTCCCAATACTGGTCGTTCAGCACGAACCAGATCGAGTCCGTGGAGTTGATCGACAGCGCGATCCCGACCGAGGTCGCGACATTCGCCGTCACCATGTAGCCGATCGCATAGTCGACGACGGTGCCGAAGGTGCGGAAGGAGATGTTCTTGCGCACCGCGTTGGACAGGAGCGGGACGGCGAAGGAGACCACCGGTGCTTCCTTCACGGCCACCTTGGATTGTTCCTGATATGCGTCCCATTTGAGCTGCCCGCGTTGATACAGCCCATCCAGGTCACGCATCTTTGCATCGACGCGTGGCGATGCGGCCGTATAGGCGGCGGCCTCCGGCATCAGGCCGGCCTGACCGCCGGCGGTCACCGATAATTGATTGAGCATCCCACGATCGACGAACGCGTCATACCCACTGGCCCAGCCGACCACGGCCTGTACCGCCTGCTCACGTAGCGGGTCGGTCTTGATCGCCTCGGCCGACCAGTCCGCCGGCGCCTCGAACTTGCTGGCGGTGGCACCCAGGAAGATCGACGGATTGAAGTGGTAACGCGCATCGACCAGATCGTGCCGGTCGCTGGAACGGAACCCGGCGGTCACCCAGTTCGCCGGCAGTTTCAGCCCGTCTTTCTTTGCGAGTTCCCGCGCCTGCGTCCATGCGGCCGGCCCGTCGGAGCCCGTGCTGAACTGCGAGGCCTGCACGAAGATGCAGCCGGTCTGCCAGCCGGACTTGTAGCGCGTCGTGAGATGGAGCTGTCCCTGGTCGAGCGCGCAGGCCTTGGTGCGGCCCCAGCCGTCATTGACCGACAGTTGATTGGCGTTGGCTTCCAGGATGGCAACGACCTCGGTGCCGCGGGTCATGAACAGGATCGCGCTTTGGATGGTGCCGTAGGCCCCGATCGCCGGCATGTCGAAAGGCTGCCGGCCAGTGCCGGCCACGGTCCACTCACCGGCCGGCAGCGGGACCTGCACCGCACCCAACCTGATGTGGTTGGCGACTTTCTCCCCCACTGTCAGCGCCAGTGCGGGCGTTGCCGCGACGGAGACCAACGTTGCCACTCCAAACATCGCGGTCGCCAGCCGGCTGACCGTCGATCCCGGGGCACTCAGACGGAAATCATTTCTTCGCTGCACGGCGGGTTCCTGTGTCCGGTTGTCGACGCACGGTCGAGGGGGGCGGGCGAATATGGGGTATAGCAGCATACCATGGGTTCGTGCACAATCGCCATAGTGTTACGTTCCGTCAGTAGGATGTCCAAATGATGATAGGTTCGGCTACCCGGTGGAGCACGACGAAAAATGGTGCCTGCCCGGATGATCGCATCACCGCGGGACCGCTGTGGACCTGGGCCACGCGACTTGGATCGGCAAAAGGTCTAGGATTGGCAAACGGTCTGGGATTGGCAAACGGTCTGGGATCGGCCACCCGCTTGGGCTTCGCTGCCTGTCTGGGATTGGCTGCCAGCGCGGGACTGTCCGGCGGAGCCGCGCTGGCCGCGAATGATGTCGTCATCTTTACCGACCGGGACCTGGGGCCGGCGATTGGTGCCGCCATCGCGCCAATGCGGTCCAACATCCGTGCGGTCGAGACCGATGTGCGTGCCGGCGATGCCGCCTGCACGACGTTGCCCGGCAGCCGCGTCCGATTCGCGCTGCTCGCGCGGACCCCGTCGCAGGCGGAGCTGGACGTTTGCTCCGGCGGCATTGGCGCAGACGTGACCGTGATATCGGTTGGACACCAGGCCATGGCCTTGGCAACGCCGGCGAAAGGCATGGTCTTCTCCGTCTCCACGGCCGATCTTTTCCGCGCCCTCGGGGCTAATGGCACCGGCACGCGCCCGATCACCTGGGATCAGCTCGGCCCTGGCTACCCGTCGGCTCCGATCTCGGTCGTTGCTGCCCCGTCCGGGTCCACCACGCAGCAGATATTCGAGGCACGGATGGAAGCTGCCTGTGTTGCCGCGTCTCCATCGGCCAGCCTGCCGTTCGATCGTGCCGGGCGCCTGGCGGTCTGCGGCGCGTTGCGCAAGGACCCCTCGGTCCAGCCGCGTCAGGCGGGTGCGGACGCGGTGGCCGGCTGGGCCAAGACGGCGGGGTCCGGGGCGATCGCGCTCATATCCGTCAGCGAGCTTCCCGCTCTGGATGGGATCGTGGTGCCGCTGCTGATCGATAATGTCGCGCCCACCGCGGCCAATATCGCGGCCGGTCGCTATCCCGCCGCGCGACCCGTGACCCTGATGATCGTGTTGCCCCGCGAAGCCGATGCCATCCGCCGCGATCTGGCCCGCAAGGCCGCCTTCGACCTGATGGCCGAAGCGACGATCGGACCCGCCGGCACTCTGGGCAACGGCGGTGTCATCGCGTTGCCGCCGGCGGAAAGGCTGGAAGCCCGCACCAAGGCGGTCGCGTTCATCGAGTAGGTTCAATCGAGTAGGTTCGTGGGCATTGAGTAGGATCGTGGGCAGGTCGGCTGGCATGTTTCGTGGGTCGGTCACGGCGGGATTAGTCGCGGCGGAGTCGCTTGCCCGAGCGGCACGGGTGATCCCGCGAGCGGCGCTTCTGGTGCTTGTGACCACCCACGTCGCGATCGCCGCCGATCCGCCGCCGCCCGACCCCGCGCCGTGGTTGTCCGATGCTGCCAAATCTGCTGGGGAGGCGGCTCGTGCGGCCGGGACGACTCTGGGTGGCTGGTGGCAGGAGTTCACGAACGCGGTGATGCCTGGCGGGCCGGCGGGGCAACTTCCGGCGCAGATCAGTGACGACGACAAGGCCTTCTTCGCCATCCTGGACGCGATCGGCCTGAAACTGACGGATGTGAAGGTGGGGACGGGATTGCTCTCGAACGCATCCTACCGGTTCATGGCGACGCGGGAGCCGTCGGATGACGATGTGCAGCGTGCCGAACAGATGCTGCGCGAGTACCGGGAGACCGAGAGCGGGCTAAGGTCTCGCGCCAAACAGCGCATCGCCCGCGCGACTTTGGATACAGTGGCCAGCGCCGGATTCTCGCTGGCGTCGGTCGAGGTCTCGTTGCAGCCCTGGCCGGATGCCAGCTACCACGTCATCGCGCGTCCGGATGGCACCCCCAGTGGAAGCGTTCCGGGTATAAGCGTCCCGGGTGGAGCCGCCCCCAGTGGAGACGTCCCGGGTGGTGCCACCCCTGGGGCCGCTGCCCCAACCACGCGGTAGAGTCTGGCGCCTATCGGGTCTTCGGTTGGTCGATGATCGGCCGTTCGGCCAGCATGACCTGCTTGCCCTCGAACTCGGTGCCGCGCAGCAAGCGGTTGATCGTGGCTTCTTCTTGCGCGAGTTGGCGCAAGGCGGGCGTATCGGTCACCCTGCTGCTCCAGAACGCATCGGCATAGACAACATCGTACCAGTTCTGGGCCGTGTTGACGATGACGTCGAACGTCACCGCTCCCAGGAAGGAGCCGAGCGCGATCATGCTGGCGGCGGAGAGAGTACCCATGTGGCGGTCCCCTGGTTAGTGTCGTCGTATGATAATTCGCAACCGATCTATGATGGTGACGGAGGCGGCCTGTCAGAAGGTCTCATAGGCCAATTTCTCGTCCGTAGCGATCATTTTGCGCAAGGCGCGCTGGCCGAACCGCTCGAACAAGACCGGCGTGGTGAAGGTATCCAGCAGGGTGGAACTGATCAGCCCGCCGAAAATCGCCACCGCGACCGGATGCAGGATTTCGGTGCCAGCCCGGTCGGAGACGAACAGCAGCGGCACCAGCGCGGCCCCGGCCGCCAGCGCGGTCATCAGCACCGGGATCAAGCGTTCGCCCGAGCCACGCAGGATCAACTCGCGTCCCGGCGGGATGCCTTCATGCAGGTGCAGATTGATGAAATGGCTGACCTTCAGCAGGGAGTTGCGGACGGCGACTCCGGTCACCGCGATGAAGCCGATCATCGCCGCCAGATCCAGGTCCAGACCGGTCAGCCACACCGCGGCGACGCTGCCCACCAGGGCCAGCGGGATATTGCCCATGATGATGGCGCACAGCACCACCGAGTTGAACCGCTGATGCAGCAACAGGAAGATCAGGAACAGCGACAGCGGGGTCAGGATCGACAGCACGACGCGGCCTTCCTCGCCCAGCCGGAAATCGCCTTCCAGGCTGGTGCGATAGCCGACCGGCAGTGGGGTCGACGCCATCAGATCGCGAATGCGGGCCACGATCTTGGCTGTGTCGCCGCTGCCGTCGGTATTGATCATCACCGCAATGCGGCGGACCCCATCCTCTCGCAGGATACGGCTGGGGCCGTAATTCGGCTCGATCGAGGCAAACGACGACAGTGGTACCGATCCGGCCGGCGTGTCGATGCGCAGCCGGCCCAGGGCATCCGCGGTGCGGTCCTCATCGCGCAGGCGCACGACCACATCGAAGCGGCGGCCGTTCTCGATGACTTGCGACACCACGCGCCCGTTGGTGAAGGTGGCGAGCATCGCCGTGACCTCGGCCGGGGTGATGCCGAACAGGGCGGCACGCTGGTAGTCCACCACAATCCGCTGCTGCGGCGCATAGGTCTGCTGTTCGACGTTGATGTCGGTCAGGCCGGGGATCTTCTCCACCTCGGCGGCGAAGCGGGTGGCCAGAACGCGCAGGGTCGGCAGGTCGGAGCCGAAGATCTTCAGCACGATATCGCCGCGGACCATGTTGTCCTGGGACTGCATGCGCTCGATCAGGAACTGCGTCACGTTGAGGTCGCCGGCAAAGATCGCCATCCGATTGCGGATGTCGTCCATCAATTCCTTCAGGCCGCGTCCGTTATCCAGCTTGATCCGCAGCGGCAATTCGTTGGCATTGACGGCGTCCACGTCGGAGTCGCCGTCATAACGCCCGCTGCGCCGCGACAGGGCCTTCACCTCCGGCACCTGCATCAGGATCTGTTCGGCCAGATGGCCGATGCGGAAGGACTCGGCGATCGAGATATCCGGCTTCAGGTGCAAGGTGACGTAGACATTGCCCTCGTTCAGTTGTGGCAGGAACGACCGGGGCAGGAATGGCACCGAGGCCATGGCCACGACCACGGCTAGTGCCGCGGAGCCAAGCACGATGCGCGGCCGGTCGAGGACCCAGTGCAACGCGCGTGCGTTCAGCCGCTTGAGCCAGCGGGCAAACGGGCCGCCGTGTTCGCGCTCCAGCGATTTCATGCCGGGCAGCAGGTAATAGGACAACGCGGGCGTGACCGTGATCGACACGATCAGGCTGGCGACGATGGAGACGATGAAGGCGATCGCCAAGGGCGCGAACATCCGACCGGGTTGGCCGGGCATCGCCAGCAGCGGGATGAACACCACCAGGATCACCAGGGTCGCATAGACGATCCCGGAGCGGACTTCCTGGGATGCGCGGGTGATCACGGCTTCGGTCGATGCCGGGTGCTCGCGCTTGCGGTTCTCGCCCAGCCGGCGAAGGATGTTCTCGACATCCACCACGGCGTCGTCGACCAAGGCGCCGATACCGATTGCGATCCCGCCCAGGGTCATGGTGTTCAGGGTAACGCCCACGAAGTTGAACACGAGCGCGGTGGAGACAAGGGAGATCGGAATCGCCAGCAGGGAGATGACGGTGGGGCGGATGCTGCCCAGGAACAGGATCAGCACGACCGCGACGATGATGATCGCATCGCGGAGCACGGAGCCGACGTTGCTGATCGATTCCTTCACCATGTCAGCCTGGTTGAAGGAGACCTGCCCCAGCTTCACGCCCGGTGGCGCGGTGCTTTGCATTTCCACCATCAGCGCCTCGATGCGATCGGCGACCTGCACAGTGTTCGCGTTGGGCTGCTTGATGATGCTCAGATTGACCGATGGCTTGCCGTCGAAGGCGCCGTCGCCGCGCTTCACCCTGGGGCTGAACCCGACTTCCCCGATTTGGCTGAGCGTTATGGCAACCCGGTCCCGATAGGCAATCACCAGATTGCGCATGTCGTCCAGGCTGGTGGTCCGCCCGATATTGCGCATCGAGTAGGACGTGCCGAGGACGTCGGAAAACCCGCCGGAGGAATTGGTGCCGAACTGGGAGAGGGTGCGCTCGACATCGGCAAGCGTGATGCCGAGATGCTGCATCAGGATCGGATTAGGGGTGAACCGGTAGGTGCGAACCTCCCCGCCGATGGGGAAGACCTGGGACACGCCCTCCGTCGCCACCAGGCGCGGACGTAGGACCCAGTCGATATATTCTCGCAGCGCCATGGGGCTGGCGCCGCCGGTGACGCCCATATGCATCAGCAGGCCGGTGGCCGCCGACATCGGCGCCAGGATGGGGGTGACGCCATAGGGCATCTGCTCGCGCACCAGCGCCAGACGTTCGGTGACAAGCTGGCGGTTGCGGTAGGGGTCGGACCCGAACTCGAACAGGATCTGGAAATAGGCGACGGAGGCGTTCGACATGCTGCGCACGCCGGCCACGCCGGGGATGCCGTTCATCACCGCTTCGACCGGCTGAACGATCAGTTGTTCCACTTCTTCCGACGCCAGGGCACCGGCCTCGGCCGTGACGATGACCGAGGGCTGCCGCGTTTCCGGCATCAGGTCGATGGGCATGTTGCGCGCGACCATGCTGCCCCAGGCGACCAGCAGCACGGCGGCAACCAGCACGAACACCCGATGGCGGATGCTGTAGGAAACGATCAGGGCGAACATGCGGCGATACTCGCAGTGTCAGGCGGCGGAGGCGGGATGCCCGGCGGCGCCATGCCGGCGGTTGCGCGCCCAGCGCAGCATCAGGGTAGCACCCGCGGCACCCAGCGCCGCGGCTGCCAGGGCAATGCCGATCTTGCCCGAGATGTCGTGAGAGGAAGCGATGACAGCGTCGTCGGGCAGGTCGTCATAGGCAATCTCGGCACCCATCTCGCCGGTCCCATCCGCCGACTTCACCGCGACCATGAAGGCGTCGCGCATCCGTCCGGCGCGATCGAAGGGGCCGACGAAAAACCCCCCAGCCGCTCGGCTCAACTGCAAATCGGTGCCGTCCGCCAAGGTGACCGACACGCCGGCATCGTCGGCGGGTGCGTTATCGGCCAGACGGTCGACGAAGACGTGCAGCTTGTCGTTGGCCGACACCAGCACGACGCTGACCCCTCCGATCTCAATCGCAGTGCGCGGCGCCGGTTTGACCGGCGAGCCGCTGCTTTCGCCATCCGCCCGCGCGCCTTGCGGCAGCGCGAGGCAACCAAGCGCCAGCGAGAGTGCCAACAGCACGGGGAAGGTAGGTCTGGTCCATGGCCGGATGAAGTTCATGCGATGCGATCTTGTCATTGGAGTTGGGCCATCAGGCGGGCGCCGCCGACGACGAGGCGGGCACCGTCGGCGATGCTGTCCACGATCAAAACGGTTGCCCCGTCCACATCCTGTAGCTGCACGGGGTGTGGCACGAAGACCTCGGGTGCGGTCTGCTCCCACACCGACTGCACGCCGTCGGAGCCGACGGTCACCGCGGCGCGGGTGATGGCGATGCCACGGCGCATACGGACCCGACTTTCAATGGTGACCGTGACCGGACGCCCGACGCGCAATCCCTCGGGTGGATTGTCGATACGAAACAGGATGGGGGTCGATTGTTCGCGCAGCGACAGGCCACTGCCCACGAAATGCAGCGCAAGCTGGGCGCCTTCCGGGGTGGTGGCGTTGGCGGCGGCAACCGCGCTGGCCTGGGCGGCCAGGGTGGGGTCGGAGGCGGCGGCCTCGATCCACAGGCGCTTCGGGTCGATGATCTCGAACACGACATCTCCCGCCTGAACGATCCGCCCGGCAATGGCGTTGGCGACGGACACGATCCCGTCGCTGGAGGCTACCAGCGCTTCCCGTGTCTCCAACAGCGGCAGCAGGGCGTCGCGTTCCTGCCGCAGTCCGGCCAGCTTCTGTTCGGTCTGATAGATCTTGCCATCGCGGAACGGGACCAGCGAAAATTGCTTCAGGATCTCCAGGCTTTCGGTTTCCATGCGGATTTCGGTGGTCAGGCGGGCCACTTCGCGGCGGACCTGGGAGCGATCGACCACGCCGACCGAGGGGTAAACCCAACCGAGCAACTCGCCCTTGGTGACGGTGGCGCCGAGAACCGGCAGGCCGGTGTCGGGTGCCTCGATCCGGCCAGTCAGGCTGGCCTGCACGGTCCCGTGGGCATGCGGGTCGGGCACGATGCGGCCGGCGATCTTGACGATGACCGGCATTTCGGCGGACGCCGCGGTCATGGTCCGGATGTGGAACAGGCGTTGCAGCGTCTTGGGGATGAAATAGGAGCCGTCGGGGCGCCGGTCTCCGCGATCATAGACAAAATTTGCCAGCAGCCCCGGTTCGATCTCTCCGCTGTCGGCCGTCGTTGAAGCCACGGGGGCGGTCGAGGGCGGCAGCGCGGGCGCGCGCAAGGGCGGTGTTTCCACACTCTGCGCGGCGGGGATGCGTTGGGCGAGCCCGGGTTGGGCGATCAATGCGGGCGCGGGATGCGGAAAGGTGGATATCCGGTCCGGCATTATCACGGGCCGCTCGACCGGAGTGGAGTTGACGCCGAACATGTAGGCGACTTCCCACAGGCCCTGACGTGTGGCGGCGGGCAGGGCAACAAGGCTGGAGACCGTCCACTCGACGGCGCCGTAGATGATGCCGGAGGACGCTGGCGGCGGGTCTTTGTGCGGCACCGCGGTGGCCGGGCGGACCCGGGTGGAAAGCGCGGGGTCCTCGTCCGGCACCCGGCCGCCGAGGCCGGCGGCCATTCCCTGGGACAACGGCAGGCTGGCCAGCAGCGCGATCGCGGCGGCGCGCCGCCAGGCTCGTCCGGTTATCGGGTTTCCGGTCGTGGTGTTGCCAGTCATCGTGTTACCGGTCGTCCTGTTTCGGGTCATCGTTCTTCCGGTCATGGCGTTCTGCCGCTGGATGGCGCCAGAGGGGGCTGTGCCGATGTGGGTTGTTGGGGGGTGGGTTGTTGGGGGGTGGGCTGCTGTGGCGTGGGCTGTTGTGCGGCGCTCCTTGGTGAGACGCCCTGGGTCGCCCGGGCGACCGCGACGGCGTGTGCCATCACGAGTTGCGCCGCCCGTGCCGCGCTCGCGCGGTCCCGCACCTGGCCAAGCCATACCGCACCCAGTTCCTTCCACGGTGAACGTTCCAGCAGATCCGCTGCCTCGGTGAACCGGCCTTCCGTCGCCAGCACGTGCAGACGTTCGCCGATCGCGGCTTCCAGATCGGTCGGGGCGGCGCCGAACAGCGAGCGCACCCGGTTCCAGCCGCGTGCCGACCAGGACGAATCGAGACCGGTCACCGCCTGGATGCGGGCCTCCAACGCCTCGAAGCCCACGGCCAGATCGCGCATGGTCAGCGCGCCTTCCGGCATGCGCATCAGATCCT
>Ga0082335_1001592_pt1 | contig 46728 bp, 43 predicted proteins | sample Subgrocontami58m_FD_72375 | JGI IMG/M metagenome (GOLD analysis project Ga0082335, IMG submission 72375) | Subsurface groundwater microbial communities from S. Glens Falls, New York, USA - GMW37 contaminated, 5.8 m (SPADES assembly) (version 2) ...
CCGACAGCGTGCAGTTTTTGACCTCCAGCTCCACTGGGCTTTTTTACCTCGGCAGGCAGGGTCTGGACGTTGTCGGCCTTTGCTCGTGGAATAATTCGTCCCCCTACAGCCTGGGGAGCAGGTTTAAGATCAAGGATCTCAAGGAACTGAAAGGGAAGAAAATAGCTTCGAGCGGCGCCGGCGGTAGGGCGGATGCCTTTATACGATTCATGCTGGCCAAGGTTGGATTGGACTTCAAGAAAGACGTTCAGATCATTCCTCTCTCGGGGGGGTCCGGGATCCGGCTTGCGGCGGTCGTCTCGGGGAACATCGACGCGACCTTGATCTCACCGCTTCAAGGAAGGCACGCCGAGAAGCTGGGGCTCACGGTGATTCCGATTCCGCTCGAGTACATCTGGGGGATCAATTTGACCCGCAAGTCCTTCCTTGAGAAAAACCGGGGCACCGTCAAGGCCTACCTCCGGGCTCTCGCGGAATCGGTGCGGGCGTTGATAGCCGACAAGGAGACGACGATCGCTGTGATGTCGCGGGCTTTAAGAATCGACGACCTCGAGAGCCTGGAGTATTCCTACTGGACCATGAGAGCAGAGTCCCGCCCGGATCTCTTTCCCACGGAGGAAGCGATTGTCAATGTCCTCAAGACCATGAGCTACGAGGACCCCGCGTTCGCCTCGATTCCGCCGTTCAAGTATTTTGACCTTTCCCTTATCGAAGAGCTGAGGTCTGAAGTTCGGTAGTGGAGGCTCCGGAGTTATGGCGTCCTCAAGTCGAGCGGGCGCGCCCGCTTTTGATGCCCCTGAACTCGGCGCAGTGAAGCGCACTCTGGTCACTGCCTGCCACATCCTGGATCGAGAGGGCATCACCGACGGCTACGGCCATGTCAGCGTGCGTGTGCCGGGCACGACGGCCTTCCTGACGATCGCCAACGTGAGTCCAGGCTGTGCTACCTTAGACCAGCTGATCATGTTGGACTGTGACGGGAACTATCTGGGCGGGGCAGAGACCGCGCCGAACGAATGGCCCATCCACGCCTGTGTGCTAAAAGCCCGCCCCGACGTGATGAGCGTCTGCCATACTCACTCGGTGTGGAGCACGCTCTTCAGCGTTCTTCCCGTCAAGCTCCGGCCACTGCACCATTACGGCAGGTTTCTCCCGGCCGATGGCCCGCCGGTCTATGAGGGCGCGGGACTGGTGCGCACGGTGGAGCGCGGTGATGCCCTGGCCGCCGTATTGGGAGACGGCTCGGCGGTCTTGATGCGCGCCCATGGCGACACGGTGGTCGGTAATAGTATCGAACAGGCTGTGCAGCGGACAGTCCGTCTTGCTCGGGTTGCCGAGCTTGCCCACCTGGCGCTGCTTCATGGCGAACCGCGTTACTTGAGCGCCGAAGAGCTGGAAACTTTCAGCGCGGATGAGCGCTTTCCCGCTCGCGGCTGGGAGTACTTTGTCAGCCGGCTGGGAAAGCGCGAAACGTGATCGTGGTTCGTGCTCGCGTGAACGAATTAGGATTTGTCCAGACTCCTCTGACATGGAGAGGCATGTCGCGTCTCCTTTCTTTTTTTTGGTCTGTCGAGAGGCGTAACGTAAACACTGCCCCGCCGAAACTGTCAACGAACCGCATTGGCCTAGAAGACGGAAACTACTTTTGGGTTTCCTTACCTACTTTTAACAAGGCAGCTCGGGCGCTCGGAGCAGAAATCGAGATCAAGCTCTCCGCATAAAGAGCCGAAAAGCAGACTTGCCCCCTTTGTATAGCACGGCGAATACAATAAAGGGGTTGACAATCGTATCAATTGATGACTAAAAGTAGCGTGTGCCAAAAGTAGAAGCTTCAGTCAAACTGCAGAATTCATCACGGGCCAAGTTGCGGAGTAAGTTTCTCCAGGAGGAGCATTGGGCGCAATCCCACAAAAAGGCCCATGGCATTCACTATACGCCGCCGGTCTTGGCAACCTATTTGGCCAAACAGGTTGTGAGCCGACTCAGCGACCGTATCAATAAAGTAGACTCTTTTGAGATTTTCGACCCTGCATGTGGGGATGGTGAACTGCTAAGAGCGGTCAGCGATGCTGCGCCGCCGAGCCTACGAGAGAAGTTAAGACTTTGGGGAATAGATAAAGATGCAGCGGCATTAGAACGTGCCGAAGCGAATCTTAAGCACGCGGGTATAGGTTCGGTCGTTCTTCATTGCGAAGATTTCATGTCAACCGTCGCTCCCAACCAGAGTAACGGTCAGTTGGATTTCGCTCTGGAGTCAGACCCACGGTGTGGTTTGCGATTATTTGAACAGTTCGATGCAGTCATCTCCAATCCTCCTTATGTCCGCACACAGATCCTGGGCGCAGAGAAGGCGAGACAACTAGCCGCTCGCTTCGACTTAAACGGACGCGTTGACCTGTACCACGCTTTCGTGAAAGCGATGACGCTCGTTTTACGTGAAGGAGGAATCCTAGGCCTGCTGACCTCAAACCGCTTTTTAACAGTTCAATCGGGAGCATCGATACGCGCGTGGCTGTTAAGTCAATTCCGCCTGCTACGCCTAGTTGATCTTGGAGATACGAAACTCTTCGACGCATCAGTGTTGCCTGCCATCCTCGTTGCCCGGCGGGATTCTGGAAATCAAGGTGAGCCTTGCGAGTTCATCCGCGTTTATGAAGACACGGCGTCGAGTGATCTTTCGATAACTCGCGTCGACTCTGTCCTTGACGCGTTGGATGGAGAGTTTTCAGGGCTAGTTCAGGTCAACGAATCGTGCTACCGAGTTGAGATTGGCGAGTTATGCACTCGTGGTAACGGAACTCGGCCCTGGTCCATGACTAATAATGGCGTGGAAACCTGGCTCACGACGGTCAGAGCACACACGGCGGCAACGTTCGGAGAATTAGGTAAGGTATGTGTTGGAATCAAGACCACCGCAGACGCTGTTTTTATTCGCGATGACTGGGAGTCGCTTCCTGAAGATATCCAACCAGAGGAGGATTTGCTTCGTCCTCTTGTGACGCACCATTTGGCGACCCGCTGGCGCCTTCGGCCGGAAACGCTGAAAGTAAAAAAAGTCCTGTATCCATACCGAGAAGTTGATGGCAAACGAACCGTGGTTGACCTAAATCGTTATCCTTGTGCCTACGCATACCTGCTCCAAAACCGAGAGCGTTTGGAGAGCCGTGGTTATGTAAAAGAATCTGGCAGGGAGTGGTTTGAGATTTGGGTGCCACACCATCCCAACGACTGGAAACATCCCAAACTGGCATTTCCAGACATCAGCGAAACCAGCAAGTTTTTCCTTGTGGACAACGGGTGGGTTATTAATGGCGACTGCTACTGGATTAAGCTTTTTCCTCGGAAGGATCCCCAGTGGCTCTGGCTCATGTTAGCGGTAGCAAACTCGTCTTTCGCGCTGAAGTTTTATGACACCGTTTTCCACAACAAGCTCTATTCGCGTCGTAGGCGCTTCATGACTCAATATGTCAGCCAATTTCCGGTGCCATCACTCGATTCGGCAGAGAAGCTTCTCCGATTAATACCGACTCTGCTAACAGCAGCTTCAAACTCGGATCTCGATGCTTTGCAAGCTCTCGAAGAATCGGTGGATAGTCTGGTCTGGAAGGCATTCGGGCTACAGAAAGAAGTCTCGCGGTAACGGAATCTGCAGTTTCGCGTTGACGACTTTTCCCTCGAATCGCTGGAAAAAGGAAAAGAAATCCTGGCCTTTGGTCAGCACCAGGTTTTCAATTTGAACTTCGGCTCCGGTGAGTCTCCCATAAAACACTCCATAGCGCACATCACAATGCTTGACCCTGGGCAGGAAATCGAGTGGCGTCGAATCATCCGGGGACACCAAGCCAAGGTCGATAGTTGGAGACGTCTGAAGTTTCAATTCCAAGAGCTGCTCGATAACATCTGGAAAACTACCCGTATCATCGTAACCTCCCGTGCCGAGGCTACGACAGACAGCGCGGTGCAGCGCCGCTCCTCGATTGCGTTCTTGGTCGATACCAGGGTCTGCAAGCCGTGTACCCACCAATGTTAGCAATTTCTCGTAAAGCCCCTCGATTGGAAGGAACCTGTCAAAATCTAGGATTCGATTTCTGCCAAGCCCTTGACGGGTGCTCAGAGTTTTGCCGGGCAGAGCCGCGATTGCTTCGCGCACCGCATATGAATCAGAGCGAGACACGAGCACCGAGCAAGTCACAGGCTCGCGGCTCTTAGCCTGGTATTTCTTCGTTAGAGTCCCTGTCGGGTCCAACTTCGCCAGAACTTCGCCTACGACGACACGCAAGCCAACTACCTTCGACGACCCGTCCAGTCGGATTAACACATATCGACGAGTGGGGACGATTTCCTCGTTCCAGATCTGAAGGTTGTTTGACTTCTGGATGTAAGTGTCGAAGTCCTGACCGGGGAAGCGAGGCTTCGTTTTCTTAAAAGACTTTGGAACTGGATAACCCAGAATCTCACAAATTTTTGCCTTCAGAACTTTCGAGCGTGTTCGCAACGGGTAATTCAGATCCAACCCCAACAACCCATCGTGCAGCGCTCCTTCCAATTCTCCGATCGGGAGGAAATACCCTGGGTTCTCGTCGAGAGGGTCATAGATGCTCATGCCGGACTGCGCCAATGCGCCTTCCTGCCCGACCACTGTTGAGTAGTCCTTTGGCATGCGTCACCTCTCGGTGAGCAAGTCAACGGCTGATATACCGAACGCCGTAGCGATTCTGTCGAGCGTTGTCAGGGTGATGTTTCGTTCGCCCCGTTCAATAGCCCCAATGTAGGTTCGATGAAGCCCACATTTTTCAGCGCATTCCTCTTGGGACCATTTACGCTGTAATCGCAAGCGGCGCAGGTTAGTTGCTACGATGCTAGAAGAATCCTTACGTGGCATGAATCGCTTTATGCCTAAATGATGACTATTTATCTACAGACTAAATGTAGCACGGTTGATTCCGCGAAGTGTTTTTCGCGTGGTGGCGACCAACTGATGGTCACTGGGGTAAGATTCTTGTTGGACGTTAGAAGGGGCTAAGAACCAATGCAGAACAAGAGGCTTAGTCAGAGGTGCAGGAGTCAGGCCGACAATCTTGACAATTTTTCCTGAGCCGCAAGCCGGCAAAGTAGGTCGAAAGACTCTTTCCTAGCTCGACGGAATGATGCTTTCACACACGACATGGACGACCGCCTGACGCCTTTCCTCTTTGACTACCTTGAGGGCTTGCGCCAGGGCGGAGGGAAGTTCGCCTGGTTTTCTTACCTGGACCCCGTAACCGCCATAGGCCTGCACGAACATTTCGTAAGCGGGCTGAACGGTGAAGCGGGTAAAGGGAAAATTCTCCGTGCGCACAGCCCAACCCTTCGGGTGGAGCGCGCGCGTTGCTTTCTGAGGGGCATTCCAGCCGCCATTGTCACAGACTATGACCAGGATGGGCAGATCGTGCATGGCGGAGACCATATGGCAGGCGCTGGGGACGCTGAAGATATAGCTCCCGTCTCCTACCACGGCAACGACCGTCTTGTCCGGCGCTGCAAGCTTGACGCCGAGCGCGGCCCCCACTCCCCAGCCCAGACATCCGGCCGGCGAATGGCTGAAGTAACTCCCCGGGGTCCGGATGGTGAAATGGTGCAGCTTGCCGCCCCGGCACGGGACATTTGCGCTGAGGCGCGGGAGTTTCCATCGTGCTTGACAGGGCTTACTGAATTGCATAGTAGAATGCAGGCAAATCTTTATGGATGGCAGGATTTGAAATCGAAAGAGAAGGATCTTACCGGAGAAGCCTGCCGGGAGATACGGGGGCATGTCCAGGCCGGTTAGCAACTCATGAATTACACCGATCTCAGGGACTGGCTCGCAGTTGTCGAACGGATGGGGCAACTGAGAACTTTAAGGGGGGCCCATTGGAATCTTGAAATTGGCTCTATTACCGATCTTCTCCATCACGCCCAGCCAAGTCCCGCGGTGGTGTTCGACGACATTCAGGATTACCCGTCGGGTCGCCGCGTTCTTGTGAATGCGCTTCATTCGCGGGAGCGGTTGGCCCTGGCGATGGGGCTTCCGGCAGATTTGCCGGATTTGGATTTTGTCGCCCATCTCAGAAAGAAGCTCAGCTCCATAACTCCTATTCCGCCAAAGAGAACGGCCAGTGGCCCCGTCCTGGAAAATGTTCTAACGGGAAAGGCGATCGATATCTTTCAGTTCCCGGCCCCCAAATGGCACGAGCAGGATGGGGGCAGATATATAGGCACAGGATGCATTGCGGTGACTCAGGACCCCGACGATGGCTGGGTGAATCTGGGAACATACCGCGTGATGGTCCATGATAGGGATGCCGTAGGGCTGTATATTTCCCCGGGGAAGCACGGCAGGATTCACCGGGACAAATATTTTAGTCGGGGCCTACCGCTGAAAGTTGCCATTTCTTTGGGCCAGGAGCCGCTGCTCTTTCTTGGCTCCTGTATGGAGCTCCCTTACGGGATGAGCGAGTACGATTATGTTGGGGGCTGGAGGGGAGAGCCGGTGGAGGTAGTGGAAGGAGAATTCAGCGGCTTGCCCATTCCGGCGCATGCGGAGATTGTTCTTGAAGGAGAATGCCATCCGGATATCCGCATGGATGAAGGGCCGTTCGGCGAATTTACTGGTTACTATGCAAGTTCGGTGCGCGCAGAGCCCGTGGTAAAAATCAAGGCCATCTATCACCGCCATGACCCCATCATCCTAGGCTATCCTCCGTCCAAGCCTCCCAACGAGAGTTCGTTTGTGCTTTCCTATTATCGTTCGGCGATGATCTGGGACGAGCTGGAAAAGGCCGGGGTGCCCGACATCCGCGGAGTCTGGGCGCATGGCGCCGGGGCAGTGCGCATGTTTACGGTGGTATCGATCCGTCAACGCTATCCAGGTCATTCCCGTCAGGCCGGCCTGATCGCCACCACGAGTCATGCCGGCGCCTATTTGGGAAGATTTACCGTCGTCGTGGATGACGACATCGATATCACGAATCTCCACGATGTCATCTGGGCGCTTTCTACGAGGTGCGATCCCGAGACGGGCATGGAGGTCATCCGTCGTTGCTGGAGCGGCCCTTTGGATCCCATCATTCCCAAGGGAAAAAAGGGATTTAATTCCCGGGCGATCATGGATGCGTGCCGGCCCTTCGAGTGGATGGCGGATTTTCCTCTGACGGTTAGCGTCAGCGACGAGATAAAGAAGCAAACGCTGAAGAAATGGGGAGAGCAGATTTTCTGATGGTAAGAGTCCTTAAAGGCTTTCAGCAAAAATATCCTTAAAAAAGGAGTCGTTCATGAGTTACCGGGATCTCCGGGAGTGGCTTGAACAGGTAGAAAATTTGGGCGAGCTCCGGCGCGTTGAAGGGGCCGATTGGGACCTGGAGATCGGGGCCGTTGCAGACATGGCCCGCAAGGAATCGAAAACAGCGCCCTGCATCCTCTTCGATGCCATCAAGGGATACCCCAAAGGATACCGCCTGGCTTTGGGTCTTCTCAATTCTATCAAGCGATTGGCTTTTACTACCGGTATGCCTGTCGATCTTCCCACCATGGAGTTTGTTCGCCTCTGGCGTCAAAGGGTCAAAGAATTCAAGCCAATCCCACCTGAGGAGGTCAAAGCAGGGGCGCTGTTGGAGAATGTGTGGGAGGAGAAAGACGTCGACATACTGCGTTTTCCAGTACCTCGCTACAACGTTGGGGACGGAGGCCGATATATCGGCACGGGGCACATTACGATCACCAGAGATAGTGAAGAGGGATGGGTCAATATCGGAACTTATCGGGTCATGGTCCATGACGGCAAGAGGCTTGGCCTGTACATGTCTCCGGGCAAACACGGCCGCATCCAGATGGAGAAATCTTTTGCCAATAACCGGCCCTTTCCCGTGGCTATCTCTCTTGGAAATGATCCCTTGCTTTTCATGGCCTCGGCCTTCGAAGTTCCCTATGGCGTCTCTGAATACGACTTCGCAGGGGGACTCAAAGGGGAGCCATTAAAGGTCATGAGGTTGGAGCAAAGCGGGCTTCCCGTGCCAGCCTCGGCAGAAATGGTGATAGAGGGCGAGTGTTACCCATCGGATCGGATGCCGGAAGGGCCTTTGGGCGAGTGGACGGGTTACTACGCAAGCGGAGTCCGCGACGAACCCGTTATTCGCATTCGTCGAGTCTATTTCCGTAACAACCCGATCATGACCGGAGCTCCGCCCAGCCGGCCGCCCACCGAGGCCTCATTTTATAAATGCTTTTGGCGCTCGGCGACGATTTGGGATGAGTTGGAGCGTGCGGGAGTACCCGATGTGGTGGGAGTTTGGTGCCCTCCGGAGGGCAACACCCGGCTGCTCACCGCGGTGGCTATCCGGCAACGGTACCCGGGTCATGCCCGTCAGGCAGGAGTGATCGCTTCCCAGTGCCATGCCGCCGCCTACCTCGGGCGCTTCACCATCGTCGTCGATGAGGATATCGATCCCGCGGACATGAAAGATGTCCTCTGGGCCCTCACGACCCGTTGCGATCCTGCTCAGGACATTGAGATTTTCAGGCGCTGCTGGAGCGGCCCGCTGGACCCGATTATTCCAAAGGGCCAGAAGGGATTTAACTCACGGGCGATCATTGATGCCTGCCGCCCCTATGAGTGGTTGAAAGATTTTCCTCCATCGGTAAAAGTCCCCGACGATCTGGCCCGCAGCGTCAAGGAAAAGTGGGGTAAGGCCGTCCTAGGCTAGGAGACCATTATGACTCGCCAAAAATTAGCAGTTGATGGAACAAGCCCAAACCACGACGGCAAATTGCCGGCTCGGTTTTTGTCCGGTGCCGGCCTCTTTTTAGCATTGAGTTTAGGACTTCTTGGCCAGGTCGCTCTGGCCAAAGATATCCGAGTCGTTTACTCCTCGATCACGGCGAGCCAATCGGTCGTTTGGGTGGCTCGGGAAACCGGGATCTACCGGAAGCATGGGTTGGATGTTCAGCTGGTCTTTGTTTCCTCAGGATCCCGGGCCATAAGCGCGCTTATCGCCGGGGAGACACCTGTCCTTTTCTCTGCGGGAAGCCCCGCTGTCAGCGCTTCCTTGGGCGGGGCGAAGATCAAGATCATTATGGGCCTGCTCAATGTTTTCCCTTACTATGTGGTGGGCGCCAAGGAATTTAGCCGTATCGAGCAACTCAGAGGGAAAAAAATCGCCATCAGCCGTTTTGGCTCTTCCGGACATGCCGCGGCAGTCTACGTCCTGCGCAAATTCAACCTGGAGCCCGGCCGGGATGTGGCGCTGATTCAAGTAGGAGGAGGGGCCGAGCGTCTTGCAGCCATGCAGGCAGGCTCCGTTCATGCCACTCTCCTTACCTCTCCCCAAGAGCTTTTGGCAAAGAAGCGGGGATTCAATATTATCGCCGACGTGAGCCAGCTCGACATCCCCTTCTTGCACTCTTCCGTTATCGCCAGGGAGGATGCGATTAAAAACAGCCCTGATCTTCTGGAGAGCTTCTCGAAGGCGGTGGTGGAGGGAATCCACTTTATAAAGACAAAACCTAAAGAAACTTTAAAAATCTTCCAGAAATTTTTCGCAACCGATGACATGGAAGCGCTGCAGGATGCCTATGACGAATACATAAGACAGATCCCGAGAGTTCCGTATGCCGATCCAAAAGCGATCCAGACGGTTCTGCAGATTGTCGGGGAGTCCCAACCGGCGGCTCTCAAAGCAAGACCGGAGCAGTTCCTGGACGATTCTTTTCTTCAGAAGCTCGAACGCTCCGGCTTCGTAGGAGGACTTTATGGCCGATAAAATAAACCAGGTCAGCCCGGAAAATGCCTACGAGGCGGCTATTTCGGCCCAGCAGAGGCTGATCGACCGGGGCAAGAAGGGAAGGATCGTGGTGCGCGATGAGGAAAGGCCGTGGGAGACTACTCGCCAGGGGAGACTGCGTTATTTTCTCCACCCCGACATGTATCCGGATACGGCCTTGCAGGAGTGGAGGGTGTTCTCCCAGGAGATCCGGACGAAATCCGGCAAGCATCGCCATCAGGGGGGGGTGGCGATCTATATCCTGGACGGGCAGGGTTATACGATTGCAGATGGAAAAAGGTATGACTGGAAGAAGGGAGACCTGCTCACGCTGCCGGTAAAGCCCGGGGGCGTCGAGCACCAGCATTTTAATACCAAACCGGATGGGCCGAGCCGCTGGATGGCCTTTGTCTATCTCCCGATCGCAAACCATGTGGCTCTCCATCTCGAGCAGATGGAGGTTTCTCCCCTATATGCGCCGAAAAAGTGAGGTACCCATGGCTGAGCAATTCCGTGAACGAAAAGCCAAGACCCGATATCAGGAGCTGATCCAGCTCAGAGATGAGGAGCGCAACCGTGTTGCTGGCTCCACGGTGTGCGTTAAAGGGCAAGAGTTATCCTGGGAGATGAATCCTCAGGGGTTGATGAAATGGTATATGCATCCCAATATTGATACGACTGCCCATAAGTTCCTCATCTTTTACGCCCAGAAGATCCCGCCGGCAGGCCGGAGCGGCAAGCAGAAATGCCAGGGGGGAGTGGTCTTTGTCGTCGTCGAAGGAAAGGGTTATTCGCTCCTGGATGAGGTACGTTATGACTGGAAGGAAGGGGATCTCTTGCAGCTTCCCATCAAGCTGGAGGGCGTCGTCTTCCAGCACTTTAATACCAGCGAGAATGAGCCGGCCTTGCTGATCGCTGCGGAGCCCAATCTGGTGGCGACCGTCGGGGTTGACCGGGGAAGCGGCTTTGAGCAGTTGGAGGACGCCCCGGAAGATGAACTTCCATAGGAGGGTCTATGCGATATAAGCCGCTGGCGTTTGTCATGTGCTCTTTTTTATTTCTCGGCGCCAGCCCGGGTTGGCCCCAGCTTAAGAAAATCCGGCTTTCGGCTCCCACGCTTGCCATCACAGAGGTCCCCTTCAAGATCGCCAAAGCGAAAGGGTTCTATCGCGAGGAGGGATTGGATGTCGAGGTTATTCTTATCCGGGGCGCGGTGGGGGTGACCGCCCTCATTGGGGGATCGGTAGATTATACGACGGCATCGGGTGCTATCATTGCCGGCGCTATCCGGGGAATCGGCCTTAAACTCGTCCTGCTCATTTCGGCCAAGCCCGCGTTTGATTTTGTCTCGGGAGCGCAGATCCGATCTTTCAATCAACTCAAGGGCAAGGCTGTGGGCATCTCCTCGCGGGGTGGATCCGTGGATCTTTTGACCCGTTTGATGCTTGAGCGGAATGGATTGAACCCTGATAAGGATGTGGCACTTTTAGTCATCGGCAGGGCGGAGGAGCTTATTATCGCGCTTAAGACTGGAAGGATCGCGGCGGCGATCCTCAGTCCCCCGCGAAACCTTCTCTTATATCGTGAGGGTCTCAACAATCTCGGCTATGCGGGAGACTATATGCCGACTCATCCTACCGGTGGTATCGGTGTTACAGACGAGAAGCTCAAGAGGAACCCTGCGGAGGTGGCTGCCTTTGTCAGAGGGACACTTAAAGGGCTTCGCTATTATCGGCAGAATCGCAGCGAGTCCATCCAGATGATCACCAAAGAGCTTGAGCTTAACGATTCCTCCTTAGCTGCTCAGATGTTTGACTGGCATGGCACTCAGCTTGCCGAGAATGGATCGGCAGATCAGGCGTGGATGAAGGGGGCGATCGAATTTACCAAGAAGAGCCTGGGCGTTAGTAAAGAGATCCCTGCGGAGCAGGTATTCGATTTTACCTTTATCGAAAAGGCCCTTCGATGATGGAGAGAGGAGGAGATTATGTTAGAACGGATCATCAGCAGTAGCTTGGTCGTCTCGCTCTTGTGGATCTTTGCCATGGCTTCTTCTGCGGATGGAGCGGAGGCGAAGAAACTGACGCTCGGAATACTTACCAGCGGCTCTCAGGATCTTATCCATAGCGTCATGGAGCGTCAGAAATTCTTGCTCAAACACAATGTTCCCTACGAGAGAATCAAGATCCTCAATCCGGCTCCACTGCACCTCTTTATTGCGGAAAAAAAGGTCGACATCGGTTTTGGCGGGGTCACCGCAATGGCAAGGGCGCGAGCCGAAGGGAAGGACATGGTGATTTTTTACGGCGTCTTTGCCCCTGTCAATGCGGTACTGGTGAAAAAAGATTCTCCGATCCAGTCGTTTGCCGCCCTCAAGGGAAAGAGAATCGGCAACTTCGGGGGTCCCGGATCCGCCACCACGAGCATGCTCATGGCAATCGCAAAAAAGTGGCATGGCATGAATCTCCAAAGGGACACGGAGTTGATCACCGCGCCGGGACCGGCCTTGGTAGGTCTTTTGGACAGGGACCAGCTTGCCGCCGCGCTGGTTGGAAATCAGGAATCCGTGACGCTTCCCCTTACGGGTAAATACCGTGTCCTCCTTGACCTGAGCGGGGAGTGGGAAAAAAGAGCCGGCAGGGCCCCTGCGACTGTGACGCTGACCACTAACGAAGAGTTTGCCAAGGCCAATCCGGACCTTCTCAGGAGATACCTTAGGGCCTTCGTGGAAACGGTGCAGTATATCCGCACGCACTCCGAGGTGTGGAAGAGCTATGGGGAGACTATAGGCGTGACCGGCAAGGAAGAGATTGCCGCGTTACAGAAGACGTGGGGGCCGAGGATTCTGGAGAAGTGGGACCGGCAGCAGATGGAGGTTCAGAGGGATTTTCTGGAAGCGGTAAAGGAAATTTTAGGACCCAAGGTGCTTAAGACGGTTCCAGAGGGTTTAATGACCGATGCATACAACCCTTAAAATTTATTCCGTTTTGGTTCTCCTGATTGCCTGGGTCGTTCTTTCTTTTGTTTTTTCTCCGCAAATCCTGCCCGGGCCGATTCCGGTCTTTGAGGCGATCTGGGAGAATTTCAGCTCCGGGGATGGTTTTTTTCATCTCTATAAGACCATCTTCCGGGTCCTGCTGGGTCTTGCCATCGCCATGATCATCGGCAGCGCCTTCGGTATCGTGATGGGGCTCTCACCCAAAGGGGAAAAATTCCTGGAGAGCTGGGTCATGGTCGGACTCACCATACCGGCAGTGGTGTACGCCATCATCACGCTGTTGTGGTTTGGGCTCAACGATTTCGCCGCGATCATTGCCATTGGCATCACCGCTTTTCCGGCAGTGGCTATTAATATGTGGCAAGGGGTTAAGGACATCGATATGCAACTCGTCACCATGGCTCAGGCCTTTCAAGTGCCTCGCCGCGATCTCATCCTCAAGGTGGTGCTGCCGCAGACGGTGCCCTATATCCTTGCGGCCACGCGCTATGCGCTCGGCATCTCCTGGAAAATAGCCACCACCGTGGAGCTGATCGGCATGAGCAGCGGGGTGGGATATATGCTGAATTACTGGTTTGGCCTTTTCTCCATGACTCAGGTGCTTGCCTGGGCGCTTAGCTTCACCATTGTGCTTTTGGGGATCGAATACCTTTTGATCAACCCCTTTGAAAAACGGGTTACGGCCTGGCGGGCGGTTGTGCAAGTATGAGATCTTAGCTGTTAGCATTCAGTTATCAGCTTTCGGCCGGATCTCTTGCTGACTGCTGATTTGCTGAACGCTGAAGGCTTATCGTCATGAAAAAGATCATTGTCAGAGATCTCACGAAGCACTTCATCCGTCCGGACGGAAGCCGGCTCGATGTCATTGGCGGGCTCAGCTTCGCAGTGGAGGAAGGCGAGTTCGTTTCGATTCTCGGGCCATCGGGCTGCGGCAAATCCACGCTGCTCAACATTCTCGCCGGCATCGACCATCTCAGCGGCGGGGAGATTCTGATCGGCGAGCGGCCGCTTCTGGGGGGCGAGAATGGCGTCAAGCTGGGGTTTGTGTTTCAACAGCCGCGGCTGCTGAACTGGCGCTCCATCCGCGAGAATGTCAGGTTTCCCTTGGAACACGGCTCCCTGTCGAGAGACGAGCAGTGGCGCTTAGCGCAACGTTATCTCGAACTGGTGAAGCTCAAGGGGTTTGAGGACTACTTTCCCCAGCAGCTTTCAGGCGGGATGCAGCAGAGGGTGGCCATTGCTCGAGCCCTGGCCATTGAACCGGAGGTTCTGCTGATGGATGAGCCTTTCAGTAGCTTGGATGAACTCAATGCCCGGAAGATGAGGGCCGAACTGATCCGCATCTGGCGCGAAACAGGTAAGACCATTATCTTCGTCACTCACGATATTTTCGAGGCGGTTTACCTATCCAACCGGTTGCTTGTGGTCACGGAGCGGCCTGCGTGTGTCTATGAGAGCCTTACCATCGACGTTGACTATCCGCGCAACTACGATGACGACCGGCTTTTTGAAATGGCAAAAAAGGTCGGCCGCTTTTTCGTGAAAATGGAGGAGGGTCATGGCGAATAACCAATCTCAAATTCCTGCTCCCGTTCAGGCAAAGCTACGCTCTCTCCAGGAGGCAATGAAGCGGGACGGCCTTTCGGCCCTGCTCTTTTACTCCACCGGACAGCTCAGCATGCTTGAAGTCAATCCGGTGCTTTGGATGTCGGGTGTGCTGCCGATGGGTCCGAATGCGGGGGTTTTGCTCACGGATTCCTGCGATGCTACGATGCTCATCAGCCTTTCCTGGGATCAAGGGAGAGTGCGGAGGCAGACCTGGATTCACGATGTCAGGGTCGCGGAGCGCTTTGCGGATGCGGTCCAGGAGCTGGTCCAGCAGAAGAGTGTGAAAGGAAAAGTCGGCATTGTGGGCTGGGCCTTTATGCCGGCCGCGCTCTACCAGTCTCTGCAACGAGTGTTGGATGGAAGAGTCGAGGTAGCGGATCCCATCCTCAGCACCCTCGCCCGCTTTCCCGGCCGGGAATCCCTTCCCGCGCTACAGCGCGCAGCAGAACTTGCCGACAGCGGTTTTTCCGCCATCTTGCAAAAGGCGAAAATAGGCATGCCGGAATACGAGCTGGCAGCGGAGGTTGAGTATGCCATGCGTTCCCAGGGCGCCGAAGATAACTTTGGCATGGTTACCGCCTCCGATCATAGTCACTGCGCCCATCCCCCTGCGGATCGCAGGATCCAGCCCGGAGACATCATTATTGCGGAGATCACGCCGGCCATTGAAGGTCATTTCGTCCAGCTTTGCCGGACTGCGGTTATGGGGCCCGCCTCGCCTCTGTTGCGCGAGAAGTTTACCATTCTCGAGGAAGCCATGGAAAAGAGTCTGGCGCAGGTTCGTGTCGGCAAAAAAGCCGGCGCGATCTCCCGAGTCATGAATGAGGTCTTTACTGCGCATGGCTACGAGAAGTACTGCCGCCCGCCCTACATGCGGGTGAGGGGTCACGGCTTGGGCTTTTTGTCCCTCCCATTTTCTGAAATCGTCGATGAGAATGAAGCCGTGATTGAAGAGGGGATGTGTTTTGTCGTCCATCCCAATCAGTATCTCCCTGAGACCGGTTATCTCATGCTGGGAGACACGGTTTTGGTCGAAGCGAACGGCCCTCGGCGCCTCACGCGGACGCCCTTGGAACTCTTTACGGTCGAGGATTGAATCATGGAAACGCTCCATACGGTTCTAAATCGGGGTTGCAGCATCTGGGATCGGGAACGCGTCTCTGAGGATGAGTTCCGCGGCCGTCTCGGCCATGTCAGGCGCGGGATGAAGGAGCGGGATGTCGATCTATTGCTGGTTTACGGCGACTCCCGGCGCTTCGGCCACTTGGCATTTGTCTCGCATTTTATGCCCAAGAATCGCGGCGCCCTGGCCGTGATTCCCCGGCAAGGCGAGCCGGCGCTGGTGGTCCAGGAACCGAGCCGTAACAATCCGTTTTCTAAGACACTCACATGGATTGACGAGGTGCGCTCCGTAGGGCAGTTCGCGCAGGGTCTGGGCGACGCCCTCAAGGCCCGTGAGCTTAAGCCTAAGCGGGTCGGGCTTGTGTCTGTGCAGGAGCAGCTCAACATCCGGGAATGGAACGGTCTGGCCAAGCTGCTCGACAGCGCGGAGCTGTGCGATTTGAGTGATTTTTTGGCTTCGCTTCGTCTCGTGAAGTCGCCCGCCGAGCAAAGCCTGTTGAAGGAAACCAACCGGATCCTGGAGCAGGCCCTCGCTCGGTTTGAAAAAGAGGCTCGAGTAGGGCAGAAAGAATACGAGGTGATGGCGCTGGTGGAGCGCGAGGCGCGGCGTCAGGGGGTTGAGGATTTTAGGTTTTTGATCGCTCGCTCCTCCGAGCCGGAGGTAGGTCTGCGCCCCGCAGCTTCTTTTCCCATTCGCAAAGGGGAAGCGCTTCTCGTCGCGGTGGCGGCATCGTATCAGCGCTACTGGGCTGAATTGGGCCGAACCTTTTGTCTTGGAAGCCCGTCCCAGGAGTTGGTGCGAAGCCATAACTTGGCTAAGAGTCTGTTCCGTAAGCTGGTGGATAGTATCAAGGTTGGCAGCTCTGACATAGGAAAGTGGCTTTTGGAGATCCCTTCCCCGGCCGTAAAGATGTGCCTGGAGTCCTACGGCCTGGGAAACGGGGTGGGGCTGGAGCTCGACGAGGCGCCGTTCTTGGGCAGAGAGGGAGCAGGCAAAATTCAACCCGGCATGGTCCTGACGCTGCGCGTCTGTTTGGCCGGGAAAGAGTGCGGCAGCGCTCTGATCTCCCAGCCTTTCCTGGTTCAGCGCGATGGCCTGCAGCCGCTGGCAACGCCGGTTGAGGAATTGGTTTTGGTTGAGAGTTAGAGGGAGGATGACCGCCTTGAGCAGAAAAGCCCTGGAAGAGCATCAGGTTAAGAGATTGCGGGAGATGCTCCAGCCGGTTCTTGAGACCAATGAATTCTACCGCAAGAAACTATTAAAGAATGGCGCTTTGAAGATTGACGCTCTAGAACAGATGAAAGAGTTGCCTTTCACCACCAAGAGCGAGCTGGTTCAAGACCAACTGGACCACCCCCCTTTCGGCACTGACTTGACTTATCCTTTAGAGAGATACATTCGGGTTCATCAAACCTCCGGCACAACGGGAAAGCCGCTGTATTGGTTCGATACGGAGGCGGACTGGCAGTGGTGGGCTGAGTGCTGGAAAGTAATCTTTGAAGCGGCTGGGGTTCGTCCGGAAGATCGAATCTATTTCGCCTTTTCCTTTGGGCCCTTCATTGGTTTTTGGAGCGGTTGGGAAGGGGCGCGTAAGGTCGGCGCCCTGGCGATCTCGGGCGGGGGTCAATCCACTTCTCAGCGGCTCAAGGCCATTATCGATTACCGGGCGACCGTGGTTGTGTGCACGCCTACCTATGCGGTCCACATGGCCTCCGAGGCGAGAAAAGCCGGCATCGATCTGGCAGGCGACTCGGCGGTGAGAATTACCATCCATGCGGGAGAGCCCGGGGCGAGCATTCCCAGTACGAAAAAGCTGATCGAAGAGGCATGGGGGGCCAAGTGCTATGACCACCCGGGCGCGACCGAGGTGGGCGCCTATGGCTTTGAGTGTGAGCCTCAGCCGGGAGGAGTCCATGTCAATGAGAACGAGTTTATTGCCGAGGTGATTAATGCTAAAACCGGCGCAGCGGTGAAGGAAGGGGAAAGGGGCGAGCTGGTTATCACCAACCTGGGAAGGATTGGCAGCCCGTTGATCCGCTACCGGACCGGCGACTTGGTTCAACCTAGTTATCGTCCCTGTGTATGTGGCCGATCTTTTATGCTATTTCTGGGGGGGGTCTTAGGCCGAATAGATGATATGATCATTGTGCGCGGGGTGAATGTCTTCCCCAGCGCCATCGAAAGTGTCATGAGGGAGTTTGCAGAGGTTGAGGAATTCCGTGTAGAGGTTTCTCAGCGTGGGGCACTTTCGGAGTTAAAGCTGATATTGGAGCCCAGGGCGGATTATGGCTCCTCTAAGGGCCTGGAGGAGAAGGTCATGGGCCGGTTCCGACAATCTATCGGGCTGCGGCCGCAGGTGGAGATGGTTGCGCCGGGAAGCTTGCCTCGTTTTGAGCTTAAGGCTAAAAGATTCTTTAAGTTATAGGACAGAGATGATGAGAAAGAGCAGAAAAGAGTCAACGGCAAAGCTGAATCAGAACGGATTGACTAAACGGCTCCTCCGCCTCAGGGTCAACGGGGAGGTCAAAGAAGTCGCAACCGAAACCAACAAGACCTTATTGGAGGTGCTGCGCGAAGATCTTGGGCTGACCGGCACCAAACACGGTTGTGAGCTGGGCGAGTGCGGAACCTGTACGGTCCTGATAGGCGACGAACCGGTGCTTTCCTGTTTAGTGCTGGGCGTGGAGTCAGAAGACGCGGACATCGTCACGGTTGAGGGGCTCATGAGAGACGGTCGGCCCCACCCGCTCCAACGTGCCTTCGCGGATCTCGGCGCGACCCAATGCGGCTATTGCATACCTGGCATCTTGCTTACCTCCAGGGCGCTTCTGGATAAGAACCCGCATCCCACCCGGGAGCAAATTCGTGAGGCGCTGGCGGGCAACCTCTGCCGCTGCACGGGCTATACAAAGATCCTCGATGCGGTGGAGCTTGTGGTCAAGGGGGAGGCGGCTTGATGCGAGAAAAGAAATTTTCCGTCATTGGTAAGCCTCTCCGGAAGGTGGACGCCCTGGCGAAAACCACGGGCGATACCCGTTATGCCGACGATCTCGAGCTTTCCCGTATGCTCTATGGGAAGCTCCTCCGTAGCCCGCTGCCGCATGCGCGTATCCGCGGGATTCGAACCGACCGGGCAGCCAAACTGGACGGAGTGTATGCGGTGATTACGGGCGCGGATCTCCCTGAGAGGTTTGGCATCATGCCGTCGACCCAGGATGAAGAGGCGCTGGCCGGTGAGAAAGTTCGGCATGTGGGTGATCCGGTGGCAGCAGTGGCAGCTTCCAGTGAGGCGGTGGCGGAGGAGTCCCTGAAGCTCATCGAGGTGGATTATGAGCCGCTAAAACCGATCCTCTCCATTGAGGAGGCGCTTGCTTGCACCGAAGAGAGCGAGCGAATTCATGCGTGGAATCGCCGGGCGAATATCCAGAAGGCCGTCTCTTTTGAGTTCGGCGACGTCGGTCGAGGTTTTGAACAGGCCGATCAGATCTTTGAAGATACCTTTTTCTTTCAGGGCAACGCCCACCTGCCGATGGAGCAGCACTGCGCTTTGGCCCAATATGGTCCAGAGGATAAACTCACTATCTGGTCTTCCACCCAGACGCCCCATTATCTGCACCGGGCTCTCTCCAAGGTTCTCAAGTTGCCCATGAGCCGTATCCGGGTGATTGCGGCGCCGGTTGGCGGCGGCTTTGGCGGCAAGAGCGATCCCTTCTCGCACGAGATGTGCGCGTCCAAGCTCGCGATGATAACCGGAAGGCCGGTGAAGTTCACTCTTACCAGGGAAGAAACCTTCTACGTGCACCGGGGTAGACATCCGGTCAAGATGTGGATCAGGACCGGGGTCAAGAACGACGGCACGCTCCAGGCCATGCACTTTAGATCTTTTTTGGATGGCGGCGGCTACAGCAGCTACGGGCTGGCGACCGTCTATTACACGGGCGCGCTCCAGACGGTTAGCTACAAACTTCCCGCCTATAAGTTTGAAGGAGTCAGGGTTTTTACCAACAAGCCTCCTTGTGGCCCAAAGCGGGGGCATGGCACACCCCAGCCGCGCTTCGCCCTGGAGGTTCATCTCGACAAGATCGCCGACAAGCTGGGCATCGATCCCATCGAACTCAGGCTCAAGCAGTTGGTCGAACCTGACTCGATTACGGTGAATGGCTTAAGGGTCAGCACGACCGGGCTTAGGGAATGCATCGAAAAAGCCGCAGCCAGAGCGGAATGGAAGAAGAAATTCCGCCAGCTTCCCTATGGCCGCGGCATCGGCTTCGCTGCCAGCGCCTACATCAGCGGGGCGGGACTGCCTATTTACTGGAATGGAATGCCGCACTCGGGAGTGCAGATTCGGTTGGATCGGGGCGGAGGAATCACGGTCTTTTGCGGCTCCACAGACATCGGACAGGGCTCCGATTCCATCCTGGCCTATGTAGTGGCGGAGGAATTCGGCGTGGACCCGGCCGACATCCGCGTAGTGACGGCGGATACGGATCTTACCCCGGTCGATTTGGGCAGCTACTCAAGCCGGGTCACGGTCATGACAGGTAATGCGGCCATTCAGGCATGCCGCAAGCTGAAAGAGATGCTGGTCCAAGTTGCCGGCGAGGCTCTCGAAGTGCCTGTGGACGACCTGGAGATGGCCGAAGGAAAGGTCCGCAGTCAGAGCTATCCAAAACGGGCGATAAGCTTCGCCGAGTGCGTCGAGAAGGCGGAGACGAAGTTCGGGACGCTGGGCGCCACGGGAAGCTACAGCCCGCCAAAATACCCGGCGAATTACAAGGGTTCCGGCGTCGGTGTCACACCCGCGTACAGTTACTCGGCATCTATTGTGGAGCTTTCCTGCGATCCCGAGACAGCCGAGATCAAGGTCGAAAAAGTCTGGATTGCCCATGACTGTGGAAGGGCCTTTAATCCTTTGCTGGTAGAGGGGCAGGCGGAGGGAAGCGTGTACATGGCATTGGGCGAGGCCTTGATGGAGGAGCAGGTCTTTAGAAAAAACGGACTGCACAAATTTCCCTCGATCCTTGACTACAAGAGCCCCACGACCCTTGAGACACCGCAGATCGAGACGATCCTGATCGAGACCAATGATCCGGAAGGTCCCTATGGCGCGAAGGAGGCCGGCCAGGGTTTTCTTCTGCCGGTGATCCCGGCCGTAGCCAACGCGCTGTTCGACGCGATCGGCGTGAGAATTGATGAGCTGCCCATTACTCCGGACAAAGTTTTGCGCGCCCTTGAAGGGCGACTTAAGCCGGTATCCGTTCCCTCGTTTGATTTTCCTCCACCCATCAAGTGGCGGCCGGGAGAAGGGGTGGAAGTTCCACAGAAGAGTTAGCGGCAATGCTTCGACTACCGGATTTTACTTATATAAGGCCAAAGTCGCTCAAAGAGGCCGGACGTCTGCTTGCGGAGCTGGGGCCTGAAGCCATGGCTGTGGCGGGCGGAACCGATCTTTACCCCAAGATGAAGCGCGGTCAATTTACGCCGCGCTATTTGGTCTCCCTAAGGTTTCTCCCGGAACTCAGAGGAATCCGTCCGGGATCCAAGGAGGGGATGTGGATAGGAGCGGGGGAAACTTTAACCACGGTTGCTAAAAACCCTGCGGTCAATAAGCGCTTCCCCGCTTTGGCCCACGCCGCCGGTTCTGTCTCAACCCCAGCGCTCCGCAATATGGGGACCATCGGCGGGAACGTCTTTGTCGATACCAGGTGCAATTACTACGACCAGACGTTTTTCTGGCGCCAGGCCGCGGGCTTTTGCATGAAGAAGGACGGCGATATCTGCCTGGTCGCGCCCAAGAGCAAATCGTGCCTGGCGGTCTTTTCATCGGACACGGCGCCTGTCTTATGCAGCCTCGGCGCCGTCGCGCTCCTAGCCGGCCCTGATGGTCTTCGCAAGCTCCCCTTCGAGCAGATTTATCAGGACGATGGGATGCATTTTGTCACCAAGAGAGATGATGAGCTGCTGCGGGCTATTCTGGTCCCCCGTGCCGCCTTTGGTCAGCGCAATGTTTATCTCAAGCTCCGCCGCCGGGGATCCTTCGATTTTCCCGTGCTTGGCGTCGCCGCCGCTATGGCGCTAGACCGCGAAGGCATCTGCCGCTCCGCCCGGGTGGTTCTGACGGCTGTCGCATCGGCTCCAGTGGTCGTGGAGGAAGCTTCACGTCTCCTCGAAGGCAAGAAGGTCTCGCGGGAAATGATCGAAGCTGTCGCCGAAGCTGCGGCCAAGGTTTCCCATCCGGTGGACAATGTTGATCTAGACTACTGGTACCGCAAGCGTATGACCAGGGTTTATGTAAAAAGGGCTCTGGCTGAGTTAACAGGACTAAAACTAGAGACTGAAAAAGTGCCACAGGAACCAGTAAAAGATGAGAAAGGACCTTAGCGGCTTTCTCGAAGAGCTGCAGGAGCGGCTTCCCGATGATCTGGTTCGCGTCGAGCGGGCGATATCCCCGGCCCATTTCGAGGTCACCGCTATCCTTCAACACCTGGAAAATGACCAGAAGTTTCCCGCGCTGCTTTTCGAAAAGCCGCTGGACGTTTCTGGAAAACCCTCTTCCTTTCCGCTTTTAAGCAATGTTTTTGCTACGCGGCGCCGCTGCGCCCTGGGCTTGGGATTGGCTCAAGAATATGAGGGGCTGGGATTGAGCCTGGAATATGCGCGCCGGGAGGCGATGCTACTTCCGCCCGTAATTATTCCTAAGCAAGAAGCCCCGGTCAAAGAAACGGTAAAGCGCGGAGAGGAGGTCGATCTTTACGAGTTTCCGATCGTGCGCCACCACGCGATGGACCCAGCCCCCTATATAGACATGACTCCGGTAATGAAGGACCCTGACGGAGATTTTTACAACGTCGCTTTTCTGCGCACCATGCTTAAAGGGCCAAGAAGGCTGGGTATCCATATGTCTCCCAGACATAACTGGCAGATCCATCGGAAGAATGAAGAAAAAAAACGGCCCACGCCGGTTGCCATAGTGATAAGCCATCATCCTTCGTTCTATCTGGGAGCTTTGAATGTCTCCCCCTTCGGAGTTGACGATTACGCCCGCATAGGAGCTATTATGGGAGAACCGCTCCGGCTCACGGTCTCCGAGACCTTGGGCAAGGATTTTATGGTGCCGGCGGACGCCGAGATAGTGATCGAAGGTCATGTGCTACCGAACCTCAAGGAGGCCGAGGGCCCCTTTGGCGAATTCACGGGCTATTACGGACCTCAGAGGCTTCGCTGGGTCATCGAGGTGACCGCGGTCACGCACCGCAGGCATGCCGTCTTTCAGCACATTTTCACGGGCCATCGCGATACCTGGGTCCTGGGGGGAATTCCCAAGGAGGGGAGCCTCTTCAATCTCATTCGCGGAGTCGTGCCCACCACTAAGGCGGTCCATTTCCCAATCTCGGGTGGTTGTCGATTTAACTGCTACATCTCTATCGACAAGAAGGTGGACGGCGAGAGCAAGCAAGCCGCCTTGACGGCCCTGGGGGCGTGCGACTTCGTCAAGCACGTTGTTGTGGTGGACGCCGACATCAACATCTATAATGAAGAAGAGGTTATGTGGGCTGTGGCGACGCGGGTGCAGGCGGACCAGGATGTGGACATCATCAGGAACGTCAAGGGAAACACCCTCGATCCGTCCCAGACCGACGACATCATGACCGCGAAGATGATCATTGACGCAACCCGGCCGGTGCAGCGACCCTTTGCTGCGCGGGTGGAGGTGCCGGAGGAGGCTTTGTCCCGGGTCAGATTGGAAGATTTTATCTCCCGCGCTGATCTTGAGCGGTTGCCCAAGGCGTAAGACAGAGAGCGAGTATCATAATGGCGAGGATTTTCTGGGCTACTTGTCCCAAATGCGGGGGAGAATTTTACTGCCATTGGCAGGAGTTCAGGCATAAGAAGATACAGCTTCTCTGCCCCTTTTGCGGCCATCGTTTTTTGGACGAAGAGAGTCCGAAGATTATAGAGTAGGAGGTAGCCAATCTTTTTATGTCTCAAGACCTGCGCAGCTTCATCGAAAAAGTCCGGCAGGAATCTCCTGAGGAGGTCTTAACCATCAGCAAAGAGGTGGATCCTCACTTCGAGATCACGGCTCTGGTGGTTAAGCTGGAGCAGGAGCGGCGGTTTCCTATCATGGTCTTTGAGAACGTCAAGGGCACCAAATTCCCTGTCGTGACAAATGTGCACGCCTCGCGCCGACGCCTGGCCTCGGCCATCGGCAGTGACCCACGGGCTGCCGTGGCAAATTATCTGCGGAGAATCGAGCAGCCCATCCCACCTAAAGAGGTTGATACGGGGCCTGTCAAAGAGGTCATTTTGAAGGGAGACCAAGTGGACCTGCGTGCCATCCCTCAGATCGTCCATCATCAAGATGATGCCGGCCCTTATCTGACGGCTGGCATCACCCTGGCCAAAGATCCCCTGAGCGGCCGCCTGAACTGCAGCTTCAACCGCCTCATGTTTATCGACAAGAATCACACCTCCATCCACCTGACGCTGGCCAAGCATCTCTGGGAATTCTACACCAATGCCGAAAAGTTGAAGCAGCCTCTCAAGCTTGCCGTCATCTTGGGGGCGCACCCCGCCTGGAGTCTGGGAGCGCTGAATATCGGCTCAATCGACGAGGAAGAGTTTTACCTGATGGGTGCTCTGGCGGGCGAAGCGATGGAAGTGGCGCCCGCGGAGACCATGGATCTGAAGGTTCCGGCCCGAGCGGAGATGATTCTGGAAGGAGAGATCCCCCCGTTTGAGAGAGTGGACGAGGGGCCGTTCGGGGAGTTCACCGGCTATTCTCTGGGCAGCCGCAAGAGGGAGGTCTTTCACGTCAAGGCCGTTACGCACCGCAAGGACGCCTTTTTGCACGATATCACCGTGGGGCACATAGACCATCTGCTTCTTTCCACCATTCCCATGGAAGCCAATCTCTTCCGATCCGTGAGGGCTATGGTCCCCTCCGTGAAGGCGGTGCGGATTCCGGCGCCGTTTACAGTTTATGTCTCCATTGAGAAAAAAACCGAAGGGCAGGGGAAGAACGCCATCCTGGCGGTCCTCGGGTCTGATATGTACATGAAGCACGTGATCGTAGTGGACCACGATATCGATATCTTCAACGACCAGCGGGTACAGTGGGCGGTGGGCACGCGCTGCCAGGCAGACCGGGACGTAACCATCATCAGCAATGTCGGGGGCTCGGATCTCGATCCTTCCGACTTGAAGGACGGAGTGACGGCCAAGATGGGGATTGACGCCACAGCGAAGCCTCGTTTGGACACTTTCACTCCGAGGCACAGGGTTTCCAATGACGTTTTCGAACGCCTGGAGCTGAAAGACTTCGTTCCCGCTTCCTGGCTGACGCAAAAGGATGGGAAGCGTTAACGCTTTTCCATGGTCGTTGGGCCGGCGCAAGAGCTGCTGAATAAACTTTCTCCTGATTTTCGTCAAGGTGGAAAAAATCCTTGGATCTCAAGCCCTTGTTTCATCCCCGCTCGGTGGCTTTGATCGGCGCCTCTACAGAGCAAACCAAGCTCAGCGGCAGACCCTTTCGCTTCTTCCGGGAGTTCGGCTACGCGGGCAATATCTACCCCGTCAATCCGAAATACCGGGAGATTACAGGGGTGCCCTGTTTCGCGAAGCTATCCGATATACCGGGTGAAGTGGATTTGGCGGTGATCACTTTGCCCGCTTCTGCCGTTCCCGAAGCCCTGGCGGAGTGTGGGGCCAAAGGAGTGAAGGCGGCGGCTATCATCAGCTCCGGATTTGCCGAAGTAGGTGGTGAAGGAGTTCGCCTGCAGGAGGAGTTAAAGCGGGTTGCATCCGAGTATGGGATCGCCGTCTGTGGGCCCAATTGCTCCGGATTCGTCTACTTTCCAGAGAGAGTGACAGCCTCTTTTAGCGTGGGGCTCGACGGTGGATTTCCCGAGACGGGTCCGGCGGCCTTCGTGAGCCAGAGCGGGGCCCTGAGTTCCTATATTCTGGGGGCGGCGCGGGAGCGGGGCTTGGGGTTTCGTTACTGGATCACCACCGGCAACGAGTGCGTGCTGAGTTTCACTGATTACCTGCAATACCTCTTGGAGGACCCGGAGGTCCGCCTTGTTCTGGGGTACCTGGAGGATGCCCGCGACGGGCAGGCTTTCCAGGCTGCCGCTCGCAGGGCTTTGATTCTGGACAAGCCGCTCATCATCATGAAAGTGGGCCGCTCCGAAGCGGGCGCCAAGGCCAGCGTTTCTCATACGGGATCGCTGGCGGGTGTGGATGAGGTCTATCAGGCTGTTTTCTCCCAGAACGGAGTGCTCCGCGCCGAAAGCCTGGATGAGCTCTTCGACCTTGCCATCCTCGCCCAGGCTCCCCGGAGGCCGCGCGGTAAGCGTGTGCAAGTGGTCTCGATCTCGGGAGCCGCAGGCATCCTGATGGCGGATGTGGGAAGCGATTTGGGTCTGGAGTTCTCGGACCTCTCCCCGACTACAAAGGAAGAATTAAGAAAGATCATGCCCCCGTTCGCGTCCATCGCTAACCCGATGGACGTCACGGCGGAGGCCGTAGCCAGGCCGGCTCTTCTGAGCCAGGCCGCTGAAGTGATTCTTAAAGATCCGAACGTGGACAATGTCGTGATGTTCTTCGGCATCGTGCCGGGGGCGCACGAGAAACTCGCCACCGCCATAGCCCAAGTGGCCCAGGGCACGGACAAACTCGTCGTGATGAACTGGTTTCCTCTACCCCGTACGGAAATATGGATGAGCCTGGCGCGAGCCGGTGTCCCGGTCTTCCCAGAGCCGGCGCGGGGGATTCGAGCGCTGGCCAAGATGGCTCAGTATGTGGCGACTCGGGAGAGGGTTCTTTCGCGGCAGCCTGCTGTGATTGGAAAAGGACCCCACGTTGCGTCCGAGGTCGAGAAGATCCTGGCTCTGGCAAGGAATCAGGGACGCAACGCCTTGAGCGAGGTGGAGGCAAAGTGCCTGTTGAAGGCTTGGGGACTTGCGGTGCCCCGCGGGGGTCTGGCCCGCAACGCTGCTGAAGCACGATCATTAGCCGGCGGCATTGGCGGCCCTGTCGCCATGAAGGCCTCCTCCCCGGACCTGCTCCACAAGACGGAGGCCGGGGTGATCCGGTTGCACCTTAACAGCCCAGAGGAAGTGGAGAGGTCTTTTGAGGAGATTGTGGAGCAGGCCAAGAAGTGGAATTCAGAGGCGCGGTTGGATGGCGTCCTGGTAGAGGAGATGATTGGCGGCGAGACGAGGGAAGTCATCGTGGGGGTGCGGCAGGACCTGCGTTTTGGGCCTGTTGTGACTTTCGGCCTCGGGGGAATTTTCGTAGAGGCGATCAGAGACTTTGCGGTCTGGCCGGCGCCGCTGACGCTGGATGAGGCCCGGGAGATGATCCGGAGAATTCGCGGGTACCGCATCCTGACCGCTTTTCGGGGCCGCCCGGCTGCCGACCTGGAGGCGCTGGCACAAGTCCTGTGCCAGGTTGGGCAACTTGCCTGCCAGTGGCAGGAACGAATAGCTGAATTGGAGATCAATCCTCTTTTTGTGTTGCCGGCGGGCTCGGGCGTGATCGTGGGCGACGCTCTGGTTGCCTTGCAGTAGGCTTTTCCTCTTGGTTTCAGTCAAAGTTGGGAGTAAAATTCGCCAACTCATGTCGGTTTTTTTCCTATTGGCATTCATATGGGTTGTTGAGCCGCTGCTCCTCGGGACCTTTGCAGGATGGCTTTCTCTAAGGGCAGAAGGGTCGGTTCACTATTGGGTTGAGCATCCGTGGCGGGTGTTTTGGCTGACTTTTCCACTGGTCCTTATCGGCTGGGTATTGGGAATTTTCGGTTTTGAGGCGGTGGGCCACAGTCTGATCGGTATTTCAGGCGCCCTGTCCCTACTCAGCGCAATTCAAGGGATACGCTCCGTCTGGCACAGGTCTCATCAGAGAGCGATTCTGATTGTGAGCGTGGTATGGGGGCTATCGATTATCAAGGGTGTGATTGAGGCGTTAAACCAACCAGATTACTTACCGGCTCAGGTTATTAATCTTTTGGGAGGCCTGCTGAGCGGCCCCATATGGATACTGGCGGCTCTGGTGGCCGAATATGCGAGTAGCCGACTTTCGGGTAGAGAAGAGTACTCGCCAAGCAGGTGATCCCCGGCTTGGCTCCCTATTGCAGAACAACAAGCCGCTAAGCCATTGGGATACCTATTTGTTTATCTAATGTTACCATTACGGGAGCTAAATTTCATTACGACAAGCGGCTCAAATACAACCGGGACGGCGGAATTACGATGGTAACGTGGCGGGAGGTTTTCTGAGTGTCCCATATCTAGTTTTGAGTTGTGAGTTTTGAGTGTTGAGTTAACTAAAGACTAAGAACCAAAAACTTAAAACTGAAATTGTCGGTGCTGGCGGGCTTAACGACCATCTATCAGCTTTTGGACCAGATTAACGACCCGACGGTACTTTTCCTTCTTCACCCGGCCGATTTTCTTAAGAACGATCTCTTGCTCTATCGACGTGATCGTATCAGATCGAACCTTGCTCTCCACCTTCAGTACACCCTGCTCCAGGTCCTTTGCCCCAAGGTCAGTAGCGTATTCATGCGGTCTAGGGCTACTTGTGATAGCGCATATGAGAACGTCCGAGAAGCGCCGGTTATAGGCATCATTGGATAAAACAAGCACGGGCCGAACTTTAGACCCAATCAGATCCGAGAAAGGGAATCTCGTGAGAAGGATGTCTCGCTGTCTACAGGTAGCTTTCCCAGATGGCATCGTCTTCGTCCCTCCAGACCTCGGCAAATTTCTTTTGTGCTTCGTGCCTCAAGGTCTTTAACTCCTCCATCTCCTCGGTAACAGTCACAGGCCGAACGACGATAGCTCCGTCTTGGTAGTCAACCTTCACGTAGGATCCTTTTTTTACCTTCGCTTTTTGCCGGACACCTTTTGGAATCGTAACCTGATAATGGGCATTGATCTTCGCTAACTCCATCGGGTACCTCCTCCTGTAATACTTTAATACGATGTTAAATCCCCTCATGTCAGATGTCAACAAAGCCAAAAACAAAAAGGCCCGGGATCGGATGAGCCACAGGCCTTTTAATTCAAATCCGGTGGTTCGACCCTTCGGTAAAACTCAGGGCCCTGAGCAAGTCGAAGGGCAAGCTCAGACTTCGAGTGAGCCTCAGTCGAACTCCCACCCTGTCTTCGACCCTGAGGCTCAGACCCGAAGGGAGCCTGCCGAAGAGTGGCGACCTACTTTCCCATATCTAGTTTTAAGTTGTGAGTTTTGAGTGTTGAGTTTCTGCCAAAGGCGGATCAGCCTCAGGCTGAAACTAACAACTCAAAATTCAAAACTAAGAACTGAATTTGTAGGCGCTGGAAGGCTCTTGGCATACACCCTAATGTTTTACTCTGCGTTCCTCGTTGATCTTCTCTGCCAGAAAGACCTTGATTAGGGATTGATACGGAATGTCTTTTTTGTTGGCAAGGACCTTTAGTTCGTTCAGCATCTCACGTGACAAACGAAGAGATATGGACTTAACTGGAGCCTCGACCCCAGGATCAAACTCGATGTCGACACGGTTCGGCTTCGAAAAGTCGAAGTAATCCATTGTGTCGTGCGTGCTCCAGAACTCTCTCTCATCCGTCTCTCTTTTAAATTTCGGCGTTTGCTTAACCTTCTTCTTCATAAAACTTCCTCTCCTTCCTGCTCATAGGCCTGACACTTATGACGCGAATCCGCCTAGAGCGGACGGTAAAAACCACGGCCAGAAGGCGGCTGCCGTACGTTTTTCCCAAGGCCGCATAACGCACTTCCGGCTCCCCCTTTGGACTGTGGCCTATGATTAACGGCTTGTCGAGAAAAATCTCCTCTGCCTCACGATCGGTGACCGCATGCTTTTTCTCGTTCTTACCGGAGTTTCCCTCGTCCCACTCGAACCCCTGAATGCCCTTTAGGATTTCCGCCACTGAACGGGTATATGATTATAATATACGGGTGTCAACCTGTTTTTCCCTGGCGTTGAACCGAAATTCAATTTTCAATAATCACTTCGACTCTGCGGTTCCGCCGCCGTCCCTCTTCGGTATCATTCGAGGCTACAGGAGACTGCGTGCCAAGACCTCGCGTGGTGATTTGGCTCGGGCCAATCCCGTTTCGCTCCAGCGACCCAGCGACGGTTTGGGCCCGCCGTTCTGAGAGTTTTTGGTTGTATGCTTCCTGGTCGGGCCGCTCTCGACTCGCGTGCCCCTCGACCGAGACCTTTCTCCCGGGCGCTTGATTTTTAAAAACAGCAGCGATCTGGTTGACCCTGTCGCCTCCTTCGGGAGTGAGCTCGGCGCTGTCGAATTGAAAGTCGACGCTGGGAAGGTTCACGGCCACGCCACGGTCAGTTTCCCGCGCCTCGATATTGCGCCGTCTAAGTTCCTCGATAAGCACTTGGTTTTTAGCTATTTGGCTTCTTTGTTCTTCAATTCGCCCTTGCTGTTCCTGTTGTTTTTGCTCTTGGCCTTGCAATTGATCTCCTATCAGGACCCCTGTACCTAACCCGAGGGTACCACCGATAGCGGCTCCCGCACCGGGATGTTCCACGGCGCTCCCGATGATACCACCCGCAGCCGCCCCTCCCAGTGCACCGATCCCGGCAGCTTTCTCCCTTGTGGTTAACGGAGTCGAACAACCCGGCAATGCGGCAACAATCGAGATCAACAGGAGCCCTAAGAAAAACCACTTTGATCCGTTCTCCATTTCGAACCTTTCTTTGCCCGGTTAGTTGCGTCGTGACATCCGTTTCCAGCCGGAGAATTTCTTTCGTATGGATCGTGATCGACCTGACCGTCTATATGTACAAACTTCTTAGGAGGTCTCCCCCTGAGGCCTTTGGAACCGGCCGTGGCTGGAGGAAGTTAAATTATTTAGTTTATCTCTCTGTTCCGCTGTGAGCACGGCTTTCCCTTTCTCCAACGTTTCGATGCGGAGGTAGCGGAATTCAGCCCGGAATTTTCCCGCCTCTTCGATTTTAGCCCTGACCTGGGCCAGGTCAACTGTGTTCTCTTGCAGGAGACGCGCTATCTCACTCTCGGCATTCCGTAAATTCTCCTGCGTCGGAGCAACCTGCTGCTCAAATCCGGAGCGCATCTGTTCCAGAGTCGCCACCTGTTCCCCCGTCAGGTTGAGCTGATCGCGGTGCCTCAGCATGATGCTGATCCAGGGGGCTTCGGAGCCCATCCCCCTATGTCCTTGCTGAGCTTGATCAAAGAATCTTTTGCCCGCTCGTTCACCCCTTTCGTCCGCTAAGATCGGCGAGGAACCAACTGAAATCATTAAGAAAATAAAAACCAAACTCCCCCAAAGCGTTGCTCGAACTCTATGCATAGAACTCTCCTTTCGATAAAAAGTGATCTTAATCATTAGACGCTTCTTGTTTGAAAGGGTTTACCGGGCGGACCAAAAAAAGTGTCAAACAAAAAGGCCCGGGCTTGTTAGAGCCACGGGCCTTTTTAATTTTAAATTCAAAAGAATTATGGAGCAGCAAAGGTAAGTACTTGAGATGACAAGAAAAAAATGGTCGGGGCGACTGGATTTGAACCAGCGACTTCACGGTCCCGAACCGTGCGCTCTACCAAGCTGAGCCACGCCCCGACAGGTAAAAAATAGCACATCGAGGGAAAAAAACAACCGGCCTCACTTTTTGTTGCCGGCCTCTCGCATCCTGCGGATCGTGTCAGCGTAGTCGGCGGTCTTAAAAATGCCCGAGCCGGATACGATGACTTCGGCGCCGGCCTCGACTACCCTGACGATATTGTCGGCCTTAATCCCGCCATCAGCCTCAATGAGGATCGGGAGCTTTCTCTGCTCAATGACCTTCTTCGCCTTTTCGATCTTGGGGAGGACATCCTCGATGAAGGCTTGCCCGGCGAAGCCTGGGAAAACAGTCATCATGAGCACCATATCGATATCGGGGAAGTAGCGCTCCACTTGATCCAGGGGAACATCCGGATTGACTGCGATGGAGGCCTTGGCGCCGAGCTCGCGGATTTTCTTTAGGCTCGTTTTTGGCTCCTCGCAGGTCTCCGGGTGGATGGAGATCCAATCCGCTCCCGCCTTGATGAACTCCGGGCCATACTTATCTGGATCGGTGATCATAAGATGAACATCGAGCGGGAGGCGGGTCACTTTGCGGATCGATTCCACCACCACCGGGCCGATGGTGATATTCGAGACGTAGTGGCCGTCCATAACATCGATATGGATCCATTCGGCGCCGGCCTCTTCTACAGCCCGGATCTCATCTCCGAGCCGGCTGAAATCGGCCGATAGAATCGAAGGAGCGATTTTTATTTGCATGACTATTTCACCTTTCTCATTCGGGCGGCGAAAAAGCCATCGGTGTTGTGTTTGTGGGGAAGGGCCAAGAAATATTTCCCGGAGATCATAGGTTTGGCCTCTCGGGGGAGGGTGTCCCGGGCGTTGTCCAAAACAAAGCCTTTTTCGTGATCAAGAAAATCCTCCACCACCCCTTCGTTCTCTTCCCGTGTGAGGGTGCAGGTCGCATAGACCAAGATTCCCCCTGGCTTGAGATAAGAGGAAAGCCGCCTCACTATTTTTTTCTGCAGCTTGCTCAATCGCCGAATGTCCCATTCATCCTTCTGCCACTTCGCCTCAGGGTGAGAACGCAGGGTCCCCAGACCGCTGCAAGGGGCATCAACCAGGATGCGGTCGTAGGGCAGGGCCAAAGCTCCCGTCAACCCTCTACTTACATCTACGGCGAAGGGGCGCACCGATGTAAGGCCTAACCTTTGCACATTGTGCTTAAGCTTCTCAAGGCCTCTGACAGAGATATCCGTAACTATCAGCTCTCCATTATCCCCCATCAGCTCGGCGAGATGAGTGGTTTTGCCTCCAGGCGCGGCGCAGGCATCCAGTACTCGCTCTCCGGGTTGGGGATCAACAAGGTAGCCAATCAGTTGCGAGGCCTCTCCCTGGACTTGAAAGAGGCCCGCCTGAAATCCTGGAAGCTGATCCGCTGCCCCGGCCGATTTTAGCTGTATCCCTTGGGGAGACCAAGGAGCAGGCACGGCATTAAAACCCCGCGCGCGCAATTTTTCCCGCAGGCTCTCTCTATCCCCTTTGAGGCGATTGGCGCGCAAGGTCAAGGGAGACTCCTGATTGTTGGCTTTGAGAAGGGACTCTGTTTCTTCCCTGCCAAAATAACCCAGCCATTTTTTGACTAGCCAATCAGGATGGGACCAGCGGACGGAGAGGTAGAGTATCGCGTCGTCCTTCGGATCGGGATCCGGGAGCTTATCTTTTTCCCTCAGGATCCTGCGCACCACTCCATTAACCAGTCCCCCTGCCTTCGCTCCGCCGTGCCTTTTGGCCAGTTCCACCCCTTCGTTCACCGCAGCGTAATCCGGGACCTTGTCTAGGAAGAGGAGCTGATAAAGGGTCAATCGCAAAAGGTTCCTTATGTAGGCGTTCGTGCCGGAGAGAGAGCGATGGAGGAATTGGCTTAGATACCAATCGATCCTTCCCCGCCAGCGTAGTGCGCCGTAAACGAGTTGGGTGAGAAGGGCCCGGTCACGGGAAGAGAGAGAGGCTTTTTTCAGAGAGTGATCGAGGAGAATATCGGCATAGGCATTCTTTTTTTCTACTTTAAGAAGGATCTCTACCGCCAGCTCCCGGCACTTTTCCAGCGGCATCAGAAGTGCTCACCCTTTTCAATTCGAGCCCCTTTAAGAAACTCTGCGCCGGCAAGTCTCTTTCTGTTTTCGAGCTGGACCTCTTCCAGACTCAGGATCCCCGCACCGGTCACGACCCACAAACCCCCCTTATCCGCCCTCACCACCTTACCTGGAAGGGCCCCTGCTTCTTCCGCGATCACCGCGGCGCGATAGATCTTGAGCAGCTTCCCTTTGAGATAGGTGTAAGCGGATGGCCAAGGGTAATAGGCGCGGACGCAGCGCTCGATGCTCTTGGCAGGCTGCGTCCAGTCGATCCGGCCGTCCTCCTTCTTGAGCATCGATGCGTAAGTAGCCTCCTCCTCCCGTTGAGGCTTGGGCGTGATGGAGCCATTCTTCAGCCCCTGGATAGTCTCCCATAAGAGTCGCGCCCCAATTGGGACGAGTTTAGCCTCTAGGGAAGCCGTCGTCTCATCCGGGGCAAGAGGAAGCTCTGCTTGTAAGAAGACAGGCCCGGCATCCATTTTTTCCACCAGCCTCATCGTCGTGACGCCGCTTTTCTCATCGCCGTTGAGAATGGCCCATGCCACCGGTGCGGCGCCGCGGTATTTGGGCAAAAGGGAATAATGGACATTGAGGCATCCTTGTGCCGGGAGATCGAGAACCGAGCGCGGAAGAATCCGGCCGTAAGCTACGACCACGATGAGTTCAGGGGCCCAGCTCCTCAAGGTCTCGAGGAAGGCCGGCGCGCGGAGCTTCTCCGGAGTTGCGACAGGAATCCGGTACCTCTCGGCGATCCTTCGGACCGGCGAAGGGATGCTTTTCTGCCCTCTTCCGGCCGGCCGGTCCGGCTGGGTAACTACACCGACCACGGGATCCGGCCCCTTCAAGAGTTGCTCCAGAGATAGAGCCGCCGCCCCTGGGGTGCCCATGAAAACAATCGGCCATGAAAGCGACATGCGAAAGAAACTCTAGACCATAGACTTATAAAAGTCTAAGGCCGCTTGCCCATGCCTTCAGGGCAGTGTCACCCGCTTGCCGGAGATTCGTCCGCGGCAATTTTTGCTTCCGCATTCACACTCGAACTCGGGCATGCGCTCGTCGCAGAAGGTGCTGTAATCGATCGTCAGCTCTTCGTCCCGCTCGATGTCCCGTAGAGCCACGACGTTCAAACCGGCAAAGACCGTGTTGGGATCGCAGGAATGATTTTGCGGCGCCCAGCCTGCGGGCTTTTTATCCCAAAGGATATATACCTCGCCTCCTGCCGGATAGGCGTAGCGACGGAACATTTCCTTGGCGGCTTCGTCCCAGGTGCGTTCCACGTGGGACCGGGTAACGATCCGCTGCGCGCGCTCTTCTCCTGCAAACACGACCTCCCCCCGTGCGAGCCGCCGCGCCGCAAAGATCCCGTAGCCGCTGCGGGCGCGCCGGATGATGTACGATCTCTGCTTTCTGACGTGACGCGCGAGCCCTTCCTCAATGATCTTTTTCAGGAAACCCTCCTGGCCCAGGCCGCTGTATTCGAGGATGTAGTCCGCCGATCCCTGATACCCCTGGGGATAGAAGACCGAGCAGGCGAAGTTTACCTCAAGAAAAAAAATCTCATTTTCTCTCGAAAGCCTGAAGTCAGCCCGCGCGTAGCCCTCTCCGGAGAATCCCCGGAAAATCTTGCATGCCGCATTTTTTAACCTCTCCGCAAGGTTCGGATCGGTGCATGGGACATTACACTCAGGGTGAAACTGGCGCACTTTCAGGTCATAGGTCTTGAAGCGCTCTCCTTCAGGAAAAACGAATTCAAGGGGGATGAGGGCCAGGGGCGGTCGTCTGGGATCCGGGTCCGCGCATACGAGGACGGTGAATTCCCGCCCGTCTACATACTCCTCAATCAGCGCCTTGCCGTATTCTTCGATCAGCGCAGCCGCTTTGCGCGCTAGCGCCCCGAGGTCGCACACGAGCGATTCGCGGTCTATGCCCAGGCTGTCTCCTGCGGCGTGGGGTTTAACGAGCAGCGGAAATTTCAGTCGTGAGGAGGCTGCGGTGACCTCCTCGGCTGTCTCTGCCAGAACGTACGCGGGGGCCGCAATGCCTTCTGAATGGGCTGCCAGCTTCATGAGCTCCTTGGGCGGGTCGTAAAGAGCCGGGCTTGATCCGGTGTATGGCAGATTGAAGTGTTCCAGCGCCATGATGACGTCTATCGAGGCGACATCCGAGTCGAGGTAGCCCTCGCAAAGGTTCACGTAAATGTCGAACTGCTGTTTGCGAAGTTCGCGAATATGCCGGAAGGTCGAAACTTTTTTAAGGAAGGCATGGTGGAAAGTGTGCTCGGGGAGGAGGTGGGACAGATCTCGCGGCGGATCGTAGTGCTGGTAGTCGAACGAAGATCCCTCATAAGAGGGCTGGAGCACGCAAATCTTCATGGCGTCAGCGTTCCACCGGAAGGCCGTTGGATTGAAACCGGTCAAAGGCGTCTTCCAGGATTGCTGCAATAAGCTGATGAATCGTGGAATGGGCCAGATGGAGGATCTCCCCCACGGCGGTCTCCTCGTCGGAGGTCTCCCTGTCACCGGAGAGTCCGCAATTGGAGTTCACTTCGAGCACGAAAAGCTCTCCCGTCCGGTCTTCCATCCTGACGTCAACCCGGGCATATCCCGTTCCAGAGACTGCGAAGAACGCGCGGGTCGAAACATCAACCAGTTTTTCCTGGAGGCATGGGGCGGCCATGGAGTAGCGATAAAAAGGTTCGCCGGCAGGGAGCCTGGCTTCTTCCTTGTACTCAGACCAGTAGCGGCCATAGCTTAAAAATCGCTCGTGGGGAGGAAGCGCCGAGTGGAAGATACGTTTAACCGCCGGATATGCGCGCACGCCTTGTGGATGGTTCCGGTCGGCGACGATGAGCATCGTAAATTCCGGCCCGTCCACAAAGCGCTCTGCGAAAATGCCCGCAGCGAGCGTTTTTTGTCCCCATTCTCCCTGTATCAGGCGAGAGAACTGGGCGATAGCCGACGGGGTGTCCTGAACCAGAGACCGGAGGCTGATGCCAACGCTCGCGGCGGAGACCTCAGGCTTGATCATCAGCGGATAGCCTATCTCCGCAGCTAGGCGGTCGATATCCTCCGGGATCTTGCGAATACGCGCGAATGGCGGTGTCGGTACGCCGTGTTTTAGAAATCGTTCTTTCATAGGAACCTTGAAGGTGGTGGCGTCGAAAAAAGCGGAAGATGCGCCCGTGAAAGGCAACCCGGACTGCTCCAGGCCGCGAACCACCGAGGGGCCGGGATAGCCGTGGATCTCATCGCCGTCGCAGAGGTTGAAGACTACGCAGTCCCCGGCTTGTTGACGATCTTGTATTTTTTCAATTGTCCGGTTTAGGTTTTTCAGGGTAATGGGTACCCACCGCCAGGCCAGATTCAACGCATCGAACCACGACTTGACTTCGGCCCGGTAAGACGGAGTGTCATATTCGGGGCTCTCCATCCGGTTGCCTCTGGTCGTGTAGGGAACGAATACATACACTTCCGGCAGCCATTCCGAATCGCTCGAGGGCTTCATCGAGCCTTCCTCTCGTTCGCTATCGAGAAGCCTTTCACGGGTTTGTGCGTGGGTCAGAGATGCCGTGTCCCGGCATCTTCCGGGTTTCGAGTTGGCGCAGGCACGCCGCGAGATAAGGCGAGCAATGCGGCTCAAGAGATTCCTGCTGGGATTCGGACAAGTGTTTTAAGCCCTTGATCAAACCGAGACAGGCTTCTGCCCCGCACCCACACAGGAAGGGCGCGGCCAGTTCCCACTCGGTAGTCAGATAGTTGAAGGTTAACTCTTCGTTTTTTAGAATGGTCCGTGTGGTAACGAGCGACCAGTTCTTGAAGACGATGCGGCAATTGGGATCACAGGAATGATTCAAGAAACCCCATAACTGGCCGTCGGGGAGGATATGCGCCTGTTCGCCGATCTGGATGGTGTACTTGTCCGGTGTGTTGACCAAGGTCCCGTTGATTTTGAAAACAGATGTGCCTTTTGAAATCCTTTGCGCCGCCTTGATTGCTCCTCCATTAGGACCGAAATTCGACTCGACACTGTCAGTTAATCCCAATTGAGCTCCCAGCTCTTATATCATGAGACCGGGACTTTCAGGCCGGGGCTTGCCGCTGCGCAGCATCTTCTTGAGCCGTCTTGTATAGAGCTCCCGCTTTAGCCGGCTGATGCGGTCGATAAAGAGTTTCCCGTCCAGATGATCGATCTCATGCTGGAGGGCCACGGCCAGGAGTCCTTCCCCTTCAACCTTGACTTCTTGCTCCTTCTCATTGAGCCCTACAACCTCAACCCGCTCCGCCCTTTTGACCTCGGCCGTGAAATCGGCGACGCTCAAGCATCCCTCTTCCCAAATTAGCTCTCCCTCAGCACGGCGAATCTCAGGATTAACCAGTTTGATGAGATTTTTCCCTGGATTTTCGTAATCGATATCTATGACGATGATGCGCTGGAGCATCCCTATCTGGGGCGCTGCAAGTCCTACACCCGGCGTCGCATACATGGTCTCCACCATATCTTGAACCAGACGAACCGTATCCCCGGTAATATTTTCCACCGGAAGGGAAACTTTCTTTAGAGTCGGATCGGGAAATTTGAGGATACTTAAAATAGCCACAGTCCTGAGATTTTCATAACATATTATAAGGATCTACATCAATGTAAAGACGGGTGCTCCGTGATCCGGGGAGGATCTCTCTCGCTTGGCTTGCAAGCTCCAACAGCGGCCGGCTTTTTTTCCCCTTAAGGAGAATCTGCCAGCGATAGCGGCTGCGCAACTTTTCAATCGGGGACGGGGCGGGACCCAGGATCTCTATCTGCTCCTGGAACTTCGGCTCCCGTTGACGCCTGGCGCGCAATTCCTCCCCTACCATTCTTGCCTTAGCTTCGACCTCCTGGGCGCGCGGCCCCTCTAAACGGAGATGCACCAAACGGCTGAAAGGAGGGTAGTTCAAATCGCGGCGAAATTCTATCTCCGAAGCAAAGAAGGCCTTGTAGTCGTGAGTAATGATATTAGGGAAAGCGTAATGGTCTGGAGCGTAGGTCTGGATGATGACCCTGCCGGCCTCCTTACCCCTCCCGGCCCTTCCTGCTACCTGGCTCAGGAGCTGAAAAGTTCTTTCCACGGCCCGGAAGTCGGGAAGGTTCAAGGAGAGATCGGCGAGAATCGCTCCTACCAACGTCACTCCCGTTACGTCGTGCCCTTTGGTGATCATTTGCGTCCCCACGAGAATGTCGATTTCCCCCTTTTCCCATTGGCGAATCATTCGCTCCTGGGAACCCCGTTTGCTCGTGGTGTCCCGATCCATCCGGGCAATCCGCGCGCCGGGTATCAGCCCGCGTAGATCCTGTTCTACCTGCTCGGTGCCAAAGCCTATTCCCGAGAGGCTCAGATTACCGCACTCCGGGCAGAGATCGCGGGCCGGTTTCCGAGCGCCGCAGTGATGACAGAAAACGCTCTGTTGTTTTAGATGGAAAGTCATGGCAACACTGCAATGAACGCAGCGCAGCACAAAGCCGCACAGCCGGCACTGGAGAAAGTTTGCGAAGCCTCGCCGATTGAGAAAAATCAGACTCTGGTAACCCCGAACGAAGTTTTGCTGGAGCGCCTCTATCAGGGGAGGGGAAAAGAGAGTTATAAATTTTGAATTTTGAATTTTGAATTTTTCCTTTTGCACTTGTCTGAGGTCCACCAACTCGACGCTGGGCAGGGCTCTTTGCTCGACCCTCTCGGTCAACTCCATCAGGCGGTAACGGCCTTGGCGGCAATTTTCAAAACTTTCTATCGCAGGTGTTGCGGAACCCAGAATAACCGGACAACCCACGAGCTTACCGCGCACCACAGCCAGATCCCTGGCATGATAGCGGAGTCCGTCATCTTGTTTGTAAGAAGGATCATGCTCTTCATCGACAACAATCAGACCCAGATCCGGCACCGGGGCGAAGATAGCGGAACGCGCTCCAACTACTACGTCAACATTACCCGAGAGGATATGCCACCACTGGGCCCAGCGTTCCGAGGGAGTGAGGGCGCTGTGGAGAACTCCAACTCTTCCAGGAAAGCGCTCCTCCACACGATCTAGCAACTGTGGCGTTAAAGATATCTCCGGGAGGAGGATTAAGCTGCGCTTGTGCGCTTTTTGAACCTGTTCCATGGTGCGGAGATAGACCTCCGTTTTCCCGCTACCTGTCACCCCGTAGAGGAGAAAGGTTTCAAACCCGCCTTTGCGCAAGCGCTGTTGGATGAGGTCCAATGCCTGCTGTTGCTCCGCTGTAAGAGAGAAAAGCGCACGTTCTTGGGGTAAACTCTCTCTTTTCCCGATAAGTTCGGCGATTTTTTTCCTTTGCCCCTTTGTCCTTTCTTTAGCCTCGACGGCCCCCATAGCTAGCAGGCGATTCAGGGCCCGATATAAACCCCCGCCCTGGATTCTTCGCGCCAGGCTCTTGAGTGTCGACTTGCCCCCTTTTTCTTGCAGCTCATCGAGGATTTTTCTTTCCAGACCTCGAGCTTGCGGAAATTCTCCGGGACAGGAGTAGATTACCCTCTGGTTTTCAGTTCTGAGACTTGCCGGGAGAAGGGTGGTCAAAACCTCTCCCAACGGGGCAAGATAATATTGGGAAACCCAGCGGATTAGCTGCAGAAGGCAATGATCCAGGATTGGCCGCTCATCGAGAAGCGCGAGGATCTCCCTAACCTGATTCAGGGAGGTTTCGGTAAGAAAACCCATGACCACTCCCGTGACCCGCCGTTGCCCTAAAGGAACCGACACCCGCATGCCGATCTTCAAGTCGCCTTGCATGAGAGGTGGAATTGCGTAGGTGAGAGGCTCCTTCAAAGGGGAGGCAATGATGACCTGAGCGAATTTTTCCTCTCTTCTCAGCATGGATGAACTCTTACTCACTCAAAGGGGCAAAAGCAACATCGTAAGTCCGGCGCCGAGTTGAGGAATGTCCATTTTTGTAACGAAATACCGTAAATTGTTAATTTCTGGCATTTTAAAGATCATTTTGGCCTTATGGTGGAGATAGAAAATAGGCTGTAAAGTCAAACACTTATAACAGGGAAGCCATTTTAGCATAATTCTTGCATTTCGATTAGTAGAAGCCGATGCTGATAATAATTCAAAAAGAGTTCTATTTTAATATTATAATTAATTATATGTAATTATAATTAATTTTCAGGGTTGACAGTAGGCCCCCCGCTATTAGATAATAAGGCACTGGGTAACACCTCCTTGTCGGACGAGAGGATAGGAGAATGGAGCAGACGAACAACGTCAAGAAAATTCGCGAGTCCAAAATGCTGAGCAAGGCGGAACTGGCAAGAATGGCGGGGATCTCCCCCCTAACCATCGATCGGATTGAGCGAGGCAAGATATGCCGCTTGGCCACCAAGCGAAAGATCCTGCTCGCGCTCGGCCTCAAGATCACACAAAAACACAGGGTCTTCAAACAATGAAGCTTCCCGCCTTTTGGAAGAATATCAATCTCGCAGGCCTGAATCCTTTCCGCAAGGAGGGGGGGCTCGTTGCTTTGGATATCGGTTCCAGCTCTGTCAAGATGGTCGAGGCGATCGGAGAAAAGAGTGGCTACAGACTGGTCAATGCGGGAGTCTTACCGCTTCCGCCCACGGCGGTGCAAAACAATATGATTGCGGATAAGGACGTTGTCGTTAAGACCATTCAAAGCCTTATCCAGGCCAACGGGATTATGGCAACGCGGGTGATCTCCGCCGTTCCCGGCAGGGCCGTCATCATCAAAAAGATTCAGCTCCCTGCGCAGGGGGAAGCAGAACTCGAGGCCAACGTGGAGTTTGAGGCCACCAACGTGATTCCAGAAAGTCTGGAGAACGTCAATCTCGACTATCAGGTTTTGAGTTACACGGAAGACGGCAGCAAGATGGATGTGCTGCTGGTGGCGGTAAAGAAGGAAATTATCAACAGTTACACCCAGGTCATTCAGGAAGCAGGACTAACCCCGGCTATCATGGATGTGGATTATTTCGCTATGGAGAATATGTATGAGGCCAACTACGAGATTCAACCGGATACCGTGGTTGGCCTCATACATATCGGAGCGCGCTACACGAGCATCAATATGCTGAGGAACGGCGTGTCGACGTTTACCGGCGACTTGCAGTTGGGGGGGGAGGCATTTACCGAGAGTCTCGTGCAGGGGCTGCAGATTTCTTACGACCAGGCGGAATCATATAAAGTGACGGGCTTGCTGGAAGGCAAAAAGGGCAATGATCTGGAAACCCTGTTAAAGCCCCCGTGCGCTGCGTTGGTTGAAGAGATCAGCCGCACGCTCAGCCTTTATGCTGGCATGGCGGCTGAGGAGGGAATCCATAGCATCTACTTGAGCGGCGGGAGCGCCAAGGTTCCCGGGCTCTGTCCCCTCTTAGGAGAAAAATTGGGAGTGCCGGTACAACTCGCAGAGCCTTTTCGCGGTTTTAGTGTGGCCAGGAATATTGACAAGTCCTATCTGGCTGACTCGGCCCTGGTCTTGGCGGTCGGGGCTGGGCTTTCGATCAGGAGGCCGGGAGACAAATGATTCGCATTAACCTACTTCCCGTCAAGGAGCTCACTGCGGAGGTCGGCCGGCGCCAGGAGCTCGTGATCGCGGGTCTAATTTTGGGCCTGACAGTGGCCCTTGCTGCGACTCTTTATGTCTTCCAATTCTACCGTCTGTATGGCTTGGGGACGGAAGTGGCCAGTCTCAAGAAAGAGATTGAGCCCCTGAATGTTCAGCTGAAAGAGGTTGGAGATCTCCAGCAAAAGGTTAAAGCGCTGGAGCAGAAAATCAAGGTCATTGACGATTTGACCAAGAAAAAGGTGGGGCCGGTCAAAGTCTTGGAAAGCCTGTCGCTGGCAACCCCTTCCAGGCTTTGGCTGACGGAGTTTAAGGAAACCGGAGGCAATCTGACCGTCAGCGGGCTGGCCGTCGACAACCAGACGGTCGCCGATTTTCTCAAAGCCCTTTCCACTTTCGCCTATTTCAATAATGTGGACCTGATCGAGACGACCCAGGTGGAAGAGCAAGGAGTTCCTTTAAAGAAATTCACCATCAAGTCGCAGCTCTCCTATCAGCCCCTTACCCCTCCGGCTCCGCCGCAGAAGGCGGGCCCGGGCTCCGCACCTGAAACTAAGGAGGGAAAGAAGAGTTGAAAGAGTTATTGGACCGCATCCTCGATCTCCCCCGGCAACAAAAGATCGGCGTCCTGGCCGGCCTGATTGTCGCTATTTTATTGCTCGATTATTTTCTTTTCTACTCGCCGCGCTCGGATGAGATTTCCAAACTGACCCAGGAGGTTGAGAATCAGCGCAATGAGCGCGACAAGAAGAAAAAGGAGGCAGCCAATATACCGAAGCTGAAAGAGCAGATGGCCCAGCTCGACGGGATGCTCAAAGAGGCAGTGGCGCAGCTCCCCGATCGCAAGGAGATCCCCGATCTGCTCACCAGCATTTCCAATAAGGTGAAAGAGTCCGGCTTAGACATACTGATCTTTCGCCCGCGGGCGGAGAATATCCAGGAATTCTATGCGGAAATCCCGGTAGATATCGTGGTCCGGGGGGGGTTCCACAACGTAGCGACTTTTTTTGACGAGGTGGGGAGGTTAAACCGGTTGGTGAATATCGCCAATATCGAGCTGAGGAATCCCAAGGCCAAAGAGGATCAGGTAATCATGGAGGTCTCGACGGTAGCTACTACCTTCCGTTTCCTGGACGACGCCGAGCGGGCCAAGATTGCGGCCGAGAGAGCTGCCAAGGAAAAGGCGGCAAAGAAGTAATATGAGAAAAGGTCTTTTAGCTTTCACTTTGTTAAGTATTTTTCTGCTTCCTTCTGTCGGCGGGGCACAGGAAGAAAAAGCGACCCCGTCGCAGAAGACTAAAGAGGCGATCGAAAAGTTTAAAAAGGCGCCAGCAACCGTCGGGCAGGGCTTGGAAGCTTTGAAGGAGGCGGGAAAAGCCAAGCTCCAAGAGGCGCTTGGAGGCAAAGAGGCGGCAAAACCCGCAAAGGCTGAGGCCGGTATCTCTAGTCTGCCGGCGAAAAAGCCTGAGCAGCCGGAAAGGCCCCGTTATTCGTCAGTCGGGAAGCGCGACCCCTTCCGGCCTTTGTCATTGAAACCCAAGGCCAATCAGCGGGCGCGGGAGAATCTGTCACCGTTAGAACGATATGAGCTCGGACAACTCAAGCTGGTGGCTATCGTGTGGGATATCAAAGAACCGAAGGCCATGGTGGAAGACGGTACCGGGCTCGGCTACGTCGTTAAGATAGGCACCCTCATCGGCCCCAACGAAGGCAAGGTGAAAGCGATTAAGCCAACCGAGGTCGTCATCGAGGAGCAGGTTACTGATTTTTACGGCGCCAGGAAGAGCCAAGAGGTCAGTATGAAGCTGCCGGTTGAATAGCCTATGGTAAGGAGTATCCGTATGATGTTCTCAAGCTTAAGGATGCGGAAATTTTTCCTCAATATGCCTACGCTTGCCCTGATTTATCTAGGGGGAGCCATCGCTGCAGGGGTTATCGGTTGCAGCACTATGACCATCGAGGAAGAGAAAACTCCGCAGGTTGCCAAGCCGGCAGAAGTTCAACCCCAAGCCCAGGCTCAGCAAAAAGCCCTCCAACCGCCGGCGCCTATAAAGGAAGCAACGCTGGAGGAGCAAGCCTTTAAGATTCAGGATCTCTCCATCGGTGAGGAGCGGGGCCAGACCACCCTGCGACTGAAATTCCCCACGTCGGTCACTCAGTACCGTCACTTCACTCTCACCATGCCTTCGCGCGTAGTTTTGGATATCTATGGTGAAACCAAGAGGGTGGCCCAGGCGGAAACCTTCAGCGTCAGTACTCATTGGGTGGGTACTCTGCGACTCAGTTCCAGTGAGGGGTACCTGCGGTTGGTGATGGATATTACCGCCGCTTCCGTTCCTGCCTACGTGGTCGAGCCTGAGAACGGTGGGTTGAAAATCGTCATTGGCCCGGTCAATCCCCAATCTATGGCTAAGAAAGACGTGCAGTTGATCCGGGCGGGAAAGCGGGGGGATGTGCAGGCGGCAGAGGCAAAGCCTGGCGGCGCCGCTTCTGAGGCGCAGGCCCCCGCGGCCCAAACGGGGTTGACGGGCGAAAAAAAATATACCGGGCAGAGGATCTCCCTCGACTTCAAGGACGCGGACATCAAGAATGTGTTTCGCTTGCTGGCCGAGGTGAGCGGGGACAACATCGTTGTCACGGGGGACGTGGCCAGAAAGGTGACGGTGCGTCTGGTGGATGTGCCGTGGGACCAGGCGCTGGATCTACTCATTGATACCAATGGCCTGGGTAAAGAACGGGTGGGTAATGTGGTGCGGATCTCCACGGCAACACAACTTAAAACTGAAAGCGATCAGCGAGCTGCCGCGAAAAAAGCTAAGGAAAACGAGGAGTCCGTTCAGACTGCTTACTTCAGCATCAATTATGCCAAGGCCAAAGACTTAGTGGACAAGATCAAGCCGGTCTTGAGCAAACACCCGGAGGCAAACCTCGTCTCAGATGATCGGAGCAACACCATTGTTGTGCGCGATATCAAGAGAGGCGTAGACGAGGCCAACGCCCTCATCAGCAGGCTCGACACCCGCACGGCTCAAGTCCTGATCGAATCGAATCTGATTGAGACGACGCCGACCTTTGCCCGGGCGCTGGGAATGCAGTTCAACTTCGACGCTCCCACCGGGAACAGCACCGTAGCTGAGAGATCCGTGCAGATAAGGACATCATTCCCTGCTGGAATCCCTTTCAGCGGCAGTCCTTTCTTCTCGGTCCTTCAGGACAGAATGGGTTCCTTCAGAAATATCAGTGCGTCCCTCTCTGCTGCAGAGAGTGAGGGAAATGTTAGGATCATCTCCCGTCCCTCGGTGGTGACGCTGAACAACGTACCCTCAACTATCCAGAGTCTGAGGATCCTCAGAATCACGCTCCCCACCTCGACCAATATCGCCAGCGGGACTGGGGCGGCAGCGGGAGCGGCTGTGGCTACGGAGCGGGTCAATACAGGGATTACCCTCACTGTTACTCCTCAGGTCTCCTCGGACGGCTTTATCCTCATGAACATAAATGTGAAGTCAAGCTCTATAGCGGCGACATCTGGTGGAACGTCGTCGAGCGTGATTCCCTTTGATGAACTCAGCCGAGAGGCGATCTCGAATGTTTTGGTCAGGGATGGGGAGACGATAGTGATTGGCGGGATCATGAAAGACACAAGCTCCACATCCGAGAACGGAATCCCCTTTCTCAAGGATATCCCCGTTCTGGGATGGCTTTTTAAGAACATCCGCTGGCAAAAGGACTTTGAGGAGCTGATGGTCTTTATTACTCCACGCATCATTGCCGGAGGTTCAGAAAACCTCCCCAACGCCGAGCAACTCTGGCGCGAGCAGATGAAGAAGACCACCGGGGGATAATCTAAAGGATGAAGCAAAGGCAAAAGTAAAAAGGAAAAAGTTAAATCGTCTCCCCCAGCCCTTTCCTTCATTTTTTTCCTTTTGCCTTTTAACTTTTTACTTCCTGCTAGCCTCCGCAAGTGTAATACGCTAATATACCCCCATGCTCCGTTATTTTACGGCCGGGGAGTCCCACGGTCCCTGTCTCACCGCGATCATTGATGGCGTGCCGGCCGGCTTTCCCATTGACGTAAAGAAGATCAATCACGACCTCTGGCGCCGCCAGCAAGGCTACGGCCGCGGCGGGCGAATGTTAATCGAGAAGGATGAAGTCCAGATCCGCTCGGGCATCCGCTGGGGGGAAACCTTGGGCTCACCGGTAGCCCTGGGAATTGAGAACCGGGATTGGAAGAACTGGACCAAGAAGATGTCGGCGTCGCCCGAGGATCGGGATGAAGCGCTGGCAGTCACCAGACCCCGTCCGGGCCATGCCGATCTCACGGGCGTACTTAAATATCGTCACTCCGATATCCGTAATATCCTCGAGCGGGCCAGCGCCCGCGATACGGTCTCGCGCACGGCGGTAGGCTCCTTTTGCAAACAATTGCTTGCTCCCTTCGGGATAAAAGTCATAGGCTATATCCGCTCGATCGGGAAGGTGGAGGCCAAGAGCGAGGGTCTCACCTACGAAGAGATCTTTGCGCGCTCCGATGAGTCGCCTGTCCGGGTCGCCGACAAAGAGGCCGAAGACAAAATGATCACTCTCATCGAGGACTGCAAGAAGAAAGGTGATACCTTGGGAGGAATCTTCGAGGTGGTCGCCCTGGGTCTGCCCCCGGGGCTAGGCAGCCATGCCCAATGGGACGATAAGTTGGACGGCCGTTTGGCTCGGGCCCTTATGAGTATTCAGGCTATGAAGGGAGTGGAAATCGGTCTTGGGTTCGAGATGGCCCGACGGCGCGGATCGGAGGTGCACGATGAGATTTTCTTCGATCCCGACAAGATGGTCTCAGAGGGTACTCCAAGAATCGTCCCGACGGGATTTTATCGCGGCAGCAACAACTCCGGCGGGACCGAAGGGGGCATGTCCAACGGCGCGCCCCTGGTCGTGCGGGTTGCGATGAAACCTATTTCCACA
>Ga0082335_1001593_pt1 | contig 46703 bp, 52 predicted proteins | sample Subgrocontami58m_FD_72375 | JGI IMG/M metagenome (GOLD analysis project Ga0082335, IMG submission 72375) | Subsurface groundwater microbial communities from S. Glens Falls, New York, USA - GMW37 contaminated, 5.8 m (SPADES assembly) (version 2) ...
CGCTCACCGTTTTCGAAAAGATGCCCCTGCAGCAAGCTTTTTCGGATAGCAACTACGATTTTGAGCATACGATGTCATCTAAGCAATTGAATTTATTCCCAGCTTAACGAGACGGGAGTGATCAGGAATCAATTCTAAGATAATTTATTGCGCTATCTCTGCTTTCGGTCGGCAAGGCAGGTTTGCTTCACGGCCCGGCTATGATGGGGTCGCTCAAGCAGAGAGTGGCTTTCTTTCGTTGAATGGCTATCCTGACCAGCCACCTGTTAGAGCCGGCGCATCGATAATTGACATTTCGGCAGGCATGATGGCGAGTAATGCTGTTCTTGGTGCGCTCATGGCTCGCGAGCGCCACGGGGTAGGCCAATACGTGGAAGTCGCGTTGTTCGATGATGGGATTATCATGAGCGGACAGGCTGTGATGAACTATCTCATAACCGGAGAAGATCAGGTCCGCTGTGGCAACGGATCACCGGTTGCGGAACCTGTTGGTTTATTTGATGCCAAGGACGGTCGGGTTTATCTTGCTTGTGCAAATGACAATATTTATCAGCGCTTCATGGGGGATGTCCTTGAGCGCCCAGAATTAGCCAAGGATCTCGCATTCTCGACGAATGCGGCCCGGTTACAAAATCGGCAGAAATTGCACCTCATTATTGCCGATTGCTTTGCTAAAGGCAGCAAAGATATGTGGCTGGAGAAGGGGCTGAAGTCCGCGGTTCCGATTGGGATCGTACGCAGTATTGCGGATGCCTGCAGTTCTGATGAGATCAAGGAACAAAGACTCCTGTCACGAATTCCCCATCCAATGGGTGGCTATGTACCTAACATAGCAGCCCCTTTCCGCTTCTCCGGGACGCCACTAGTTGATCCTATCGCAGCCCCTCTCCTCGGCCAGCACTCCGAGGTGGTTCTGCGAGAAGTACTTGGATACGACGACGCTCGTATAGAAACGCTAGCCAAGTCCGGAACGTTCGGCGTCAAGCGGGCCGTATCGGTGCCTCTTACTGAGGAGGCCGTTAAATAGTGCGTGATAGCGATCAGGCGGCCGTCTCGTGGACGATGAATCGAAACGGAGAAGGAGTTATGAACACCGATCGGCATGGAATCAAGCGGTTTGTCCGGATGAGCACAGCGGCGGGTAAAGGAGCGGGAAGATGAAGGTATACGAGGCGGTGGCGGCGGGCCTGGCGGCCGAGGGTTGCGATACCTTGTTCGGTTTGATGGGCGATGGCAACATGTCGCTGTGGGGCGCGCTGGGTCGCGCGGGCAAGATCGCGATCATATCCTCCGGGAATGAAGCCGGCGCGGTCTCCATGGCCGACGGCTACTCGCGCGCCACGGGCAAGGTCGGTGTTGCCACGATTACCTGCGGCCCGGGGCTGACCCAGGTGGGCACGTCGCTGACGATCGCGGTGCGCCATCGTTCCCAGCTCGTGCTGGTCATCGGGCAGATTCCGGCCGGTGCGAAGAACAGGCTTCAGAGCATGGACCAGCGCCGCTTCGTGGAGGCGTGCGGGGCGCGGTTTCATGACATAAGCGGCGTCGACGACCTGGCCGATGAGATGGCGGAAGCCTTCTACGCCGCGCGCGTGCACCGCTGTCCGGTGGTGCTCAACCTGGACATGAATCTGCAGGAGCGCTCCTTCGACTGGGACTTCGCGTACCGGCCCTCGAGCACCTATCTGCCGGCGCGCGCCGGTGTGCCGAGCGAGGATGCGCTCATCCCGGTGCTCGAAAAGCTGGTCAAGGCCGAACGCCCGGTGATCATTGCCGGGCGTGGCGCGCAGGTGGCGGGTGCGAGGGCGGAGATCGTCAAGCTGGCCGAGCAGGTCGGCGCGCTGCTCGCCACGACCCTGCAGTCCAAGGGCTGGTTCGCAGGCGAGGAGTACGACATCGGCATCTGCGGTGCCTTTGCTGCCGCGCCGTCCGAGCAATTGCTGGCGCAGGCTGACTTTGTTCTCGGAATTGGCGCGGAGCTTGGCTACTACACGACCGAAGGCGGGCTGATATTCCCCTCGGCCGAAGTTGCGCGCATCGACATCGAGGCTGCCCCGGAGGAGATCGGCTTTCTGCCCGGGCTGTATGTCTGCGGGGATGCGAAGAAGACTGCGGCGGCGCTCTGTCAGAAGCTGGAGGCCCGGGGGATGCGCAAGGCGGGTTTTCGCACCGCCGAAACGCGCGCGGTGCTGCAGGCGCCGGAGCATGTCTTTGCCAAGCCCACAGACGGCCTGGATCCGCGCCTTCTGGCGCGCAATCTCTCGGCGGCGCTGCCAAAGGGCTGCGTGGTCACCAGCGGGGCCGGCCATTTTTTGGCGTTCCCCGCCATGTACCTGACGCTGCCCGAAGGCGCGGAGATTCTATTTTCCTATCACTTCGGCGCGGTCGGCCAGGGCTTGCCGCTTGCCATCGGCATCGGCGTGGGCAATCCCGGCCGGCCGCATATCGCCATCGAGGGCGACGGCAGCCTGCTGATGAATGTCCAGGAATTGTTCACCGTGGCGCGCCACAAGCTGCAGCTGGTGCTGATCGTCTGGAACGACGCCGGCTTTGGCGCCGAAGTGCACAAGCTGCGCGCCAAGGGGTTCGACTCGAGCCTGGCGCAGTGGCAGTCTCCGGATTACGCGGCGCTCGCGCGAGGCTTCGGCGGCGACGGGGTCACGCTCAAGTCCGAAGCCGAACTGGGCGCGGCGATCGAGAGGGGGCTCAAGGCGGGCGGGCTGTTCGTGATCGACGCGCGCGTCTCGCCGAGTACGATGGCCGATTCGTATGCGAAGGTCCATTTTGGCGAAGCGAACCGCGCGCCCTTGCTCCGCCGCCTCGCGCGGAGCGCGTAGGCATGCGCTTCGAAGGCGAATTTCGCGTTCCGGGCGCGCCCGGAGCAGTGCTCGAGCGATTCGCGGAGGTCGAGCGCATGGCGCAGTGCATGCCCGGCGCCAGCATCGAAGGGCGGGACGCGGAGGGTAATTACCTGGGCGCGATGCTGGTTGCTTTCGGGCCGAAGCAGATCAAGTTTCGAGGCAAGCTTGCCTGCGCGGTCGATGCGCAGGCGCGTACCGGTCGGCTGCACGTGCGCGGAGCGGCCGACCAGAGAGCAGCGGCGCGCATCGAGGTGAAAGTGCTCTATACCGTGCGCGAAGACCCCGCGGCGGCGAGTCCGACCAGCATCGTGGCCTTGACCTCGGATGCTGAGTTGGGCGGGGTGCTGGCCGATTTCGGCCGCACTGGTGGCATTGCGATGACCAAGGCGCTGATGGAGACATTTGCGCAGCGCGTGGCTGAGGAATTCGGCCGCGAAGCGGCGCCGACCGGCGCGTCGCAGGCCCCTACGGAGTCTGCACCACGCGCGCCGCCGGATAGATCGGCGGCACTCTCGGCCCGAGCGCTGCTCTGGGCAGTCATCAAGGCCAAGCTCGCCGCCTTCGCCACCTGGCTCGGCTGGTGGGCGAAGCGCAACTGATCGACGCTCGAGGACAGGATAGTGCAGAGCGCTCGGTCCGGCGTGCACGCCGTCGCCCGTGGGGCGGCCGGCGTTGGTCAACGTTCCTGAAGAACCATGCGAAAGCGAATTTGGCGTGTGATTGCTTCGTGATGGTCACGCCGCCCCTCGAGGGCTTCAGCGGCCGGTAAAGCGTGGCGGGCGCTTCTCCACGAAGGCGTCGATGGCTTCCTTGTGGTCGTGGGTGGCGAAGCACTGCTTCTCCAACGCCAGGGAAGTGTCCAGCATCAGGTTGGCGGCATCCCGGAGCACCTTGTTCACGGCGGCCTTGGTGCCGCGGATGGCACGTTGCGGGCCCTCCGCCAGCCGCGTGGCGATGGCCATGGCCTTGTCCATCAATTCCCCTGCCGGTGTCACATGATTGACGAGGCCGAGCCGATACGCTTCGGCGGCGCTCAGGAGTTCTCCCGTCATCAAATATTCCTTGGCCCGGGCCGCCCCCACCAGCCAAGGCCAGATCACGGCCCCGCCGTCTCCCGCCACGACTCCGGCATGCACATGGGTGTCGCCGATCCGGGCGTTATCGGCGGCGATCACGATGTCGCAAAACAACGCCAGGGTCGCCCCCAGGCCGGTGGCGGGTCCGTTTACCGCGGCGATGATGGGCTGCTCAACTTCCAGCAGGTCGAGGATGATCTTGCGAGCCTCGCGGAACAGGGCATCCAGCTCTTCCGGGGTGATGTTGCTCATCCACTTCAGGTCGCCGCCGGCGCAGAATCCCCGGCCGCGGCCGGTGAGGATGATCGCGTGAGCTTCCGGGTCGCGAGCCACGTCGGCGAATACCCGGGAGAGTTCCCGGTGCAACACGGCATCGGTGGCGTTGAGGGCTTCCGGGCGGTTGAGGGTCACGACGAGAACCTTGCCGGCACGCTCGAAGGAAATGTTTCGATAACCGCTGTAGTCCATGGCAGCCTCCTCCAATTTGGTGTGTGAAGCGCGAAGCCCGAGAGGCGGGGCGATTGGGGCGCCGCCGCAGCGTCTCTGGAGTGTAAATGGGCGCGGCAAGTCGCGCAAGGTCGTAAGCGGGCGGCACGGGTGCTGGCTTCCCGCCCATTTGAGCGACGTTCGGCATGGGCTGCCCGGTTCTCGGACAGCCGACTACGCCTCGGCAATGACGCGATTGCGCAGGATGCCGATGCCGGAAATTTCGATCTCGACCGTATCTCCGGGCTTCATCGGACCCACGCCAAAGGGTGTGCCGGTCATGATCACATCGCCCGGACGCAAGGTGATTGCTGCGCTCAGATAGGAAATCAACTTGGCGACCGAAAAGCGCATATCACTGGTGTTCGTCTGCTGCTTGATCTCGCCATTGATTCGCGTCTCCAGATCGAGATTGTCGGGATCAAGATCAGTGGCAATGCATGGGCCCAGCGGACAAAAGGTATCGAAGCCTTTGCCGAGCAGCAGAGTTCCTTGCTTCATCTCGGCAAATTGAATTACCCGCTCGCTGACATCGTTGCTGATGGTGTAACCCAACACGCAAGAGAGCGCATCTTGTTCCGACAGATGCCGCGCCTTCTTGCCGATGACGACGGCCAACTCGCCTTCATAATGAACGTTCTGCCCTTGTCGCGGATAGACAATCGAATCGCCGGGTCCGACGACGGCACTGGGCGGCTTCATGAAAAACATCGGGGTTTCCGGCAGCGGCAGGTTGACTTCGCGCGCGTGCTGCACATAGTTGAGGCCGGCGGCGAAGATGCTTCCCGGCGCAATTGGCGCGAGCAAGCGAACTTGCTCGATGTGCGTGGCGGCGCCGGCCCGTGCTAAGCTCTCGAATGGCGAGCTGGCGAGCGGCAAAAGGCGGCCGTCTTCTTCCATCAATCCGTAGCGGATGTTGCCGTCGTCGTAACGGACAATGCGCATGCTTCACTCCTCAAAGGTCTGGCAGTTTTCAGGCGGTTGTTCTCATACCGGCCGTACGGCGATGGTCGCACAGAGCTTGGCGCAAGCGTCGAGGGCCGAGGTTGGCACGCCGAGCACGCGTGCGCGCCTTGCCGCGTAGCCGACCGTTTCCTCATACTCGGTCGGGCGATTGCGTTCAAGGTCCTGCAGCGCCGAGACCTTATGGCGCGGCGCATGGCGCGCCATCTGCGCGCCGAAGACGCGTACCCACTGGCTGATCTCGGCCAGCGGCCGCGCAAGCAGCTTGCTCATCGGAAAGAATTTATTGTCAACGAGGTCGCCGATTCCCTCGGCTGCCGCAAGCAGCGCCATTTCGCGCAGCAGCGCCGCCATCATTGCCGCACCTTCGGGATGAGACAGGAAGCGATGCGTTTCCTGCCGGGTGATGACGGCAAGACAGAACATCGCGACAAAGACAGCGTACTTCGACCATTCGACGGGCACGATATTGTCGACCGCTTTGCTGCGCAGACCAGCGTCGTCGAGAAAGTGCGCAATCGTGGAAGCCCGCTCCGATAGCATGGGGGCGCGTTCGCCTAAGAGCAATTGCTCGTTCAGCGTAAAGAGGATAGTTCCGTCGGCTTGCATTTCAGCGGCGGTGAAGGCGGCGGCGCCGAGCACCTGGCCGGCGCCGAAAGTGGCGGCAAGCTCGCTGTTCTTGTAGACGCCGTTCTGCAGCGAAAAGGCGACGACGGGCTTGGACAACTTGAGCTGCGGCAGTACTCCGGCGCTTTGCTGGGTTTTGAGCGCCACGATGGCAAGATCGGCGCTCGCGACCTCCTGCGGATCGCAAGTGACGGAAACGCGTTCGGTCAAGTTGCTCAACCCGACAACGCGGACGCCCTCTCGCTCGATCTGCGCGGCACGTGCCGGACGCGCAATCAGCGTGACGTCGGCCCCGGCGCGCTTTAAATACGCGGCAAACAAGGAGCCCAGTGCGCCGGCGCCCAAGATTGCGATCTTCATAGCGGTCCTCTTGCTTCGCTCACGGACCGAAGTTGCGGCAATGCCCTGTGGGCAGCGGCTGCATGCCGACGGCAAACCGTTGCGAAACGTGTCTCAATGTTCTCGGCGAGAACTTGGCAAGCCAGGCGTGTATCTTCTGCAAGTCTTCCGGCGTCAGTTTGCCGGCTGCGTCTGGCATAGAAATAATGGCGTAAATTGGTCCGGTTAGAATAACACGTGGCTTTGCAACCTGTTACAAATCAAACTGAGACACCACCAACCGGCCATGCTGCTTGACGCCGTCCGCTATTATCGCGACAATCGCATTTGCACGATCGGCGACGGCGCGAGCTAAATCCAACTGCTGCTGATCGCCCGCGCGCTCGGACTCCACGTTCAATTCGGCTAGGGGTATCATCGCCATGAAGCAGGCCACTTCCTTTTCGTTCAATTCAGGACCGTAGGCAATTCAGGGAGAGAGAGATCGGCAAGGTGCCGCGCGCACCCCGTCGGCAAAGGATGAGAGCGTTGTGGAAAGGCAGCATCATGGAGAACAGCATCGACATCGCCAAGAAGATCGACCTCGAGTACCAGTTGCGCGATAACTTGACGAGGATTTCCGGGCAGGTCTTTGTCACCGGCACCCAGGCATTGGCCCGAATGCTGGTCTTGCAGCAACTCCTCGACAGACGAAACGGCTTGCATACGGCAGGATTCGTTAGCGGTTATCGCGGCTCGCCGTTGGCCGCGGTCGACCTGGAAATGTGGAAGGCGCAGGCGGAACTTAAGGCGCATCAAATCACTTTTACTCCCGCCGTTAACGAAGATCTCGCGGCGACGATGATCCGGGGTACGCAACAAGCCGGTGTCGACCCAGAGCGCAAGGTCGACGGCGTCTACGCCATGTGGTACGGCAAGGGGCCGGGAATCGATCGCTCCGGCGATGCGATGCATCACGGCAATGCCGCCGGTGCCTCTTTACACGGCGGCGTCCTGCTCGTCCTGGGCGATGACCATGCCGCCACCTCTTCCACCATTCCCAATGCCAGCGAGCTCACGCTGATGGGTTGGAGCATTCCGGTAGTCAATCCCGGCTCCGTCGAAGAATACGAGGAGTTCGGTTTGTGGGGTTGGGCGGCATCGCGCTATTCGAGCGCGTGGATGGGTTTCAAGGCCATTTCCGAAACGGTAGAAAGCGGCCGGGCCGTTCGGGCGAAGGGCTTGCCCAACTTCGTGACGCCCGTCGATTTCGCCTTTCCGGCCGGTTGGGTGGGTTACCGAGCGGACGATTTCATGACGCTGGCGGTCGAGCAAAGACTCGGCATCAAGCTCGATGCGGTGCTTGCGTTTGCGCGTGCCAACCCGATCGACAAGCTGATCGTCAAAGCAAGCGAGGCCAAGATCGGCATCGTGACAGTCGGCAAGGCGCACTACGATGTCATGGAAACATTGCGGCGCTTCGGTCTCGGCGCGCGCGAATTGGAAGAAAAAGGCATTCGCATCTACAAGCCAGGCCTCACCTATCCGCTCGAAAAGATGCGGCTGCGCGCGTTCGCCAAAGGCCTGCGCGAAATTTTGGTGGTCGAAGAAAAGGCCGGCGTCGTCGAAAGTCAGATCAAGGACATTCTCTACAACGACGCGAACCGGCCAAGGGTTCTCGGCAAAGTCGATGAGACGGGCGCGCCGCTCATCACTTGGCTTGGCCAGTTGCGTCCGTCGATGCTGGCGCCGGCCATTGCGAAATGGTTGCATCTTGTCGCCGGCATCGATTTCCGCGACCAGATTGCTTTATTCCAAAGGCGCGAAACGCTGCATAACGAGGCCGATGCCACCAAGCGCATGCCCTATTACTGCTCGGGCTGCCCGCACAATACGTCGACCAAAGTTCCCGAGGGCAGTCGAGCTTTGGCCGGCATCGGCTGCCACACCATGGCGATGTGGATGAATCGCTCCACCACGGGACTCATCCATATGGGTGCCGAAGGCGCGGATTGGGCCGGCATGGCGCCTTTTTCCAAGACCAAGCATCTGTTCCAGAACTTGGGCGATGGGACGTATTTCCATTCCGGCTATCTCGCCGTCCGGCAAGCGATCGCCGCGCACGCGAACATCACCTACAAGATTCTGTTCAACGATGCGGTGGCAATGACCGGTGGCCAACCGATCGATGGCCCGATCTCCGTCCCCGCGATCGCGAAACAGATGCTCGCCGAAGGCGTGCGTAAAGTGGTGGTCGTCAGCGACGAGCCGGAGAAATATCACGGCGTCGATCTTGGCGCCGACGTCGTCGCCCAGCACCGCCGCGAACTGGATGCGATCCAAAGAGAACTGCGCGAAATCCCCGGCGTGACCATCCTCATTTACGATCAGACATGTGCCGCCGAAAAGCGTCGCCGCCGTAAGCGCAACACCGCCGAAAAAATCGAATTTCCCGATCCGCCCAAACGCCTGTTCATCAATAGCGCCGTCTGCGAAGGCTGCGGCGATTGCGGCGTGCAATCCAACTGCCTGTCGATCACACCGCTGGAGACCGAATTCGGCCGTAAGCGTGCCATCGATCAATCGTCTTGCAACAAGGACTATTCGTGCGGCGAAGGTTTTTGTCCGAGCTTCGTTTCCGTTTTGGGCGGCAGCTTGCGCAAAGGAACGGCAGCCGCGTTAAGCGAGGACGAGGTTCGCGCCAAGCTCGCAACGATTGCCGAGCCGCCGGCGACCTCACTTGCTACACCGTATAACTTGATGGTTTGCGGCATCGGCGGCACGGGGGTCATCACGGTCGGCGCCATCATCGCCATGGCCGCGCACCTCGAAGGCAAAGCGAGCACGGTGCTCGATTTCACTGCGTTGGCGCAAAAAGGTGGCGCGGTTCTCTGCCATATTCGCCTGGCCGACAGCGCCGACCAAATCAATCAAGTGCGCATTGATTGGCAGGAATCCCAAGCGGTCGTCGCTTGCGACATGGTCGTTGGCGTCTTGCCCGATTCTTTGGGAACCATCAAGAAGGGTGTGACGAACGTCGTGGCCAATGGCGATGTCGCGCCCGTGGCTGAATTCATCCACAATCCGGATTTCGATCCGCATCAGCAAGCGCTGCTTGCCCAAATCCGCGATGCCGCCGGCGACGATCGCGTGCGACTGGTCAATGCCCATGAATTGGCGAAGAAACTGTTCGGCGACTCGATCGGCGCCAATTTGCTCACGGTCGGTTACGCTTGGCAAATGGGCTGGATCCCGGTCGGATTGGCGGCCATTGAGCGCGCCATTGAATTAAACGGCGTCGCGGTGGCAGCGAGCAAGGCTGCCTTTGCCTACGGCAGGTTGGCGGCAGCAGATCCGGCCTGGCTCGAAAAGATCGTTCCCGCGAGCGCGAGCCGCGGCGAAGCCAGTACGCCACCGTCTTTGCAACAACTGGTCACGCGCCGATTCGACTTTTTGACGCGCTATCAAAATTTGGATTACGCCAACGCCTACAAATCCTTCGTGAGCGAAGTCGAAGAAAAAGAGCGCGCGCTTCTTCCGGCAGCGACACGCTATCCTTTCACGGAGGCCGTCGCAAAATATTTGTTCAAATTGATGGCCTACAAAGACGAATACGAGGTCGCCCGTCTCTACGTTGACCCGGAATTCCGAAAGCAGCTTGCGGCGCAATTCGAAGGCGATTACAGGCTCAATTTTCAGTTGGCGCCGCCGCTCATTGCGAAGAAAAATCCCAAGACGGGAATTGCGCAAAAAATCACCTTTGGTCCGCAGACTATATTTCTTTTCAAAATCCTGGCAAGCCTGCGGGGGCTGCGCGGTACGCGCTTTGACATCTTTCGCTTAACCCCGGAGCGCAAGCTCGAACGCAAGCTGATCGTAGAATACAAGAACACCATCCAGCAACTCTTGGCCACGATGAGTGCTGCCAACCACAAGCTGGCGATCGAAATCGCCAGCCTGCCGGAAAGCATTCGCGGTTTTGGCCGCATCAAGGAAAACAACGTCAAGATCGCGAACCAGAAGGAACAAGAACTCTGGCCGCTCTACGACAAGCGGCCGCTTAACGAAACGAAACTCAGCAGTGCGATCGCCTCGCGAAGCTTGTGAGAATGCCAGGCGGCCGGCGATGACGGAAACCGCGCTTTGGGTCGCGCGGCTTGCGATCAGCAATCCATGCGACGGTTCGACCCGCCGCGCTCATGGCGGGTGTTCGCCCGTCTCTCATGTCGCTAACCAAAGGAGGAAGATATGCAAAGAAGAAGTTTCTTGAGAAAGGCTGGCATCGGACTCGCCGGCGCGGGCGCCGCCGCGCTCTCCCCTGCTGCACTCGCGCAAGCGCCGGAAGTCAAGTGGCGTGTGGCGACGACTTGGACGAAGGGACTAGAGAGCATCTGGACCCCGTTCGATAACATGTTGAAACGCATTTCGGAGGCAACCGGCGGCAAGTTTCAACTCCAGATGTTCGCCGCCGGCGAAATCGTGCCAGCGCCAGGCGTCATCGATGCGGTCAAGGACGGCACCGTCCAGGCCGGTTATGCGGCGGGCTACTTTTATGTCGGCAAAGATCCGACCTTCGCGTTCGATACTGCCCTCCCTTTTGGGATGAACACACGCCAACAAACCGCCTGGATGTACGAAGGCGGCGGCATGCAGTTGCTGCGGGACTTCTTCAAGGAATACAACATCTACAACATTCCCTGCGGCAACACCACCTGCCAAATGGGCGGTTGGTACCGCAAAGAGATCAAAACCGTCGCCGATCTCAAGGGCTTGAAGATGCGCATTCCCGGACTCGCCGGCCAGGTCCTGCAGCGGCTCGGCGTTGTGCCGTCGATGATTCCGCCGCCCGACGTCTACACGGCGCTCGAAAAGGGAACCATCGATGCCACCGAATTGGCGACCCCGGCCATTGATGAGAGCGCCAACCTCAATCGGGTCGCCAAGTATTACTACTACCCTTCGTGGTGGGAGGGCTCTGCGCAGGTTAGCCTCTATGTGAATATGCAGCAGTGGAACGCCTTGCCAAAGGCTTATCAGTATCTTCTCGAATTCGCTTGCGCCGAGTGCAACATCGCATTCCAAACCGGCCAGGACGCGAAGAACCCGCCGGCCATGAAGCGCTTGGTTGCCGCTGGCACGCAACTGCGGCCGCTCTCCAACGGAATCATGACCGCTTGCTACAAGGTCGCGCATGAACTCTACGACGAGATCGCGGCGAAGAACCCGAAGTTCAAGAAGGTCTACGAGCCTTGGAAGAAATTCCGCGATGAAGAGGTCGAATGGTTTAGCTTGGCCGAAGCGCATTTCGACAACTTCATGATCGCGATGGCGCGCAACGAACAAAGAGCGGCGGCGAAGAAGAAGGGCACGTAATCCGGCACGGCTAGCCGCCGCGGCAATCAAGACGGTAATGCCGGAATCATGGTCGCGGCGGCGATGCTCCCTTCTCGGCAAGGAGAAGCAATATGGCGGATAACCGCAGAAGCAGGCACGTCACTGCCGGGATCGAACGCTCACCGACACGCGCCATGCTGCGTGCCGTTGGGTTCAAGGACGGCGACTTCGATAAGCCGATCGTCGGTGTGGCCAACGCTCACTCGAACATGAACCCGTGCAACGCTGGCATCCAGCCGCTGGTGGATCGCGCCATGGCAGCGTTGGAGAACGCCGGCGCCAAGGCGCAGGTCTTCGGTATCCCGACGGTCACGGACGGCGTTGGCATCGGCACCGAGGCGATGAAATACAGCCTCGTTTCGCGCGAGGTCATCGCCGACTGCATTGAAACAGCCGTCAATGGCCAGGCCATGGATGGCGTTCTCGTTTGCGGCGGCTGCGACAAGAACATGCCGGCAGCGATGATGGCGATTGCACGCATGAACGTGCCAGGAATCTTCGTCTATGCCGGGACGATCAAACCGGGAAAGTGGAAAGGAGAGGACCTCACCATCGTCAGCGTCTTCGAGGCCGTCGGCGCTTTTTCGGCCGGCAAGATGAGCGCGGAAGATTTCATCGGCATTGAAAAGAATGCCTGCCCCACCGTCGGTGCTTGCGGCGGCATGTATACCGCCAACACCATGTCCTCTTCGTTCGAGGCGCTCGGCATGAGTCTGCTCGGTTCTTCGCAGCTTGCCTCCCCCGACGAAGAGAAAGCCCGATCGGCCGCCGATTCGGCGGTGGTACTCGTCAATGCCATCCACAAACAAATCCTGCCGCGCCAAATCATCACGCGCAAATCCATCGAGAATGCGGTAAGCCTCATTATGGCGACCGGCGGGTCGACCAATGCCGTGCTGCATTACCTGGCGATCGCCGCGGCGGCGGGTGTGAAATGGACGATCGACGACTTCGAGCGGGTGCGCCGCAAAGTGCCGGTGCTCTGTGATCTAAAGCCATCGGGCCGCTATGTGGCGGTCGACTTCAACCGCGCCGGCGGCGCGCCGCAGGTACTCAAAATGCTGCTCGTCCACAATCGTCTGCATGGCGAGTGCCTGACGATCACTGGTCGCACGCTGGCCGAGGAACTGGCTGCCATTCCCGAGCAACCGCGCGCCGATCAGGACGTCATTCGGCCCTGGGACAAGCCACTCTATCGGCAAGGCCATCTCGTCATTTTGAGGGGCAATCTCGCTCCCGAAGGTTGTGTCGCCAAGGTCACGGGACTGAAGAAGACCTCGATCACCGGCCCGGCGCGCGTCTTCGACTCCGAGCGCAAGTGCATGGATGCAATCATGGCCAAGCGCATCAATCCGGGCGACGTCGTCGTCATTCGTTACGAAGGACCCAAAGGCGGTCCCGGCATGCAAGAAATGCTGCCGCCGACTTCGGCGCTCGTCGGGCAAGGCCTCGGCGAATTGGTGGGCCTGATTACCGACGGCCGTTTTTCCGGCGGCACCTGGGGTTTGGTGGTCGGCCACGTCGCACCCGAAGCCTATGTGGGTGGGCCGATCGCACTCGTAAAAGAGGCGGATTCGATCACCATCGATGCGAAGGCGAACCTGATTCAGCTTAACGTCACGAAAAAAGAACTGGCAGCGCGACGCAAGAAATGGCAGCCGCCCAAGCCGCGTTACGCTCGCGGCCTGCTCGGCAAATATGCGAAGCTCGTCTCGAGCGCGAGCTTAGGCGCAATCACCGACGCGGATTTATAGCGAGCGCTGAGCCTTCTTGTTGCCCGAGCGCAAGCGCTCAGTCGCAATCGAGCAGCGAGACGTTGCGCACGGCGCCTTCATCGGCCGAGGTGGCAAGCAGTGCGTAGGCTTTGAGCGCCCGCGACACGTTGCGCTCGCGCTTCTCCGCCCGCCAAGCCTTCTTGCCGCGTGCCAGTTCGGCGGCGTGGCGCGCCGCAATTTCTTCTTCCGTAACTTGCAAGCGGATCGAGCGTTGCGGGATATCGATCTCGATCACATCGCCGTCGCGCACCAGGCCGATCAAACCACCCGAAGCTGCTTCGGGTGAGACATGGCCAATCGATAAGCCGGAAGTGCCACCGGAGAAGCGGCCATCGGTGAGCAATGCGCATTGCTTGTCGAGCCCAAAAGCTTTCAAGAGACTCGTGGGCTTTAACATCTCTTGCATGCCGGGGCCTCCCTTCGGCCCTTCATAACGAATCACCACGACATGCCCTGGTTTCACGGCACCGCCGGCAATACCGCTGGCGGCGGCGTTTTCACTGTCGAAGACGATGGCTTGGCCGGCAAAGCGCAGCACTTTTTCATCGACTCCGGCGGTCTTCACTACACAGCCCTTCGGCGACAGATTACCGGAAAGCACCGCCAGTCCGCCGTCCTGCGAATAGGCGTGCTTCGCTTCGCGAATGCAGCCGGCTTGACGATCGAGATCGTGTGAGCCCCAGTACTCGGCCTGCGCGAAGGCGGTCTGGCTATGCACTCCGCCCGGTGCAGCAAGGTAGAAGCGTTTGACCTCTTCTGTCGGATTCGCGCGCAAATCCCATTTGCGGATCGCCTCGCCCAGGTTCGCTGCATGCACCGTTCGCACAGCAAGGTCAAGCAGATTCATCCTGGCCAATTCGCCGAGCAACGCCATGACGCCGCCGGCGCGATGTACGTCTTCGATTTGGTAGAGCGGCGTCGAAGGGGCAACCTTGCACAAGTGCGGTGTCGTGCGGGAGATGCGATCGATGTCCTGCAAACGAAAGTCGATTTCGCCCTCGTGCGCGGCGGCAAGCAGGTGCAGCACGGTGTTGGTCGAGCCACCCATCGCCACGTCCAGACGCATCGCGTTTTCGAAGGCAGCGCGGTTCGCAATCGAGCGCGGCAGGATGCTCTGATCGCCGTCGCCGTAATATCGCCGGCAAAGGTCGACAATGGTTCGGGCGGCATCGAGAAACAGCGCTTTGCGCGCGGCATGCGTGGCGAGCAACGTGCCGTTGCCAGGCAAGGCGAGACCCAGGCCTTCGGTCAAGCAGTTCATCGAATTGGCGGTGAACATGCCTGAGCAAGAGCCGCAAGTCGGACAGGCCGACCGCTCGATTTCGGCGAGTTCTTGATCGTCCACCTTCGGATCGCCTTGCGCGATGATGGCGGTGACGGTGTCGATCTTAATCGTCTTGCCGCCTCGGCTGAGTCGCCCGGACTCCATTGGACCGCCGGAAACGAAGACGGTCGGGAGGTTGAGCCGCATCGCGGCCATCAGCATGCCGGGGCTAATCTTGTCGCAATTCGAAATACAGACCAGCGCGTCGGCACAGTGCGCATTGACCATGTATTCGATCGAATCGGCGACGAGATCGCGCGACGGCAGAGAGTACAACATGCCGTCGTGGCCCAAGGCGAGACCGTCGCAGACGGCGATGGTATCGAACTCCTTGGCAACGGCGCCGGCCGCTTCGATTTCGCGCGCGACCAATTGTCCGACGTCTTTGAGGTGCACATGACCCGGTGCCAATTGACTGAAGGAATTGGCGATGGCGATGATCGGCTTTCCGAAATCACCATCTTTCATGCCGGTTGCACGCCAGAGCATGCGCGGCAAAGTGGCATCGCGCCCTTCGGTCAGTTTCGCGGAGAGGAGTTTCGGCATCTCGGATCCTAATTATTCGCCGCTGGCGAGGAATCTTGCTGGCCGTCGTCGGCTTTCGCGCCAGGCTCTCGCGCTGCCGGCGCGCTATCGCTAGACGGTTTATCGTCATCATCGCTGGGCAGCCTGTCGGTATCTTGCGGAATGACGAGTTGGACTTTATTCGTGTCAATCTTGACGGTTCCATCGAGACCGAAAGTGACGAGTTGTGGGAAAGCGATCAAGATGCCGACCATCAAGATCTGCAGCAGCACGAAGGGAACGGCGCCCCAGTAGATCTCGCTCGTCTTGACGTTTGAGGGCGCCACCGAGCGCAGGAAGAAGAGTGCGAAGCCAAAAGGCGGGTGCAAAAACGAGGTCTGAATATTGACCGCAATCACCACGCCGAACCAGATCAGATCGATGCCGAGCTTATCGGCGACGGGAGCGAGCAATGGAATGACGATGAAGCACAGTTCGAAGAAATCGAGGAAAAAGGCGAGGATGAAGATCAGAATGTTTGTCACGACAAGGAAGCCGATTTTGCCGCCCGGCAAGCCGGACAGCAGGTGTTCCACCCAGATGTGGCCGTCAACGCCATAGAAGGTCAGGCTGAAAACGCGAGAACCGAGCAGGATGAAAATGACGAAGGCGGTGAGCTTGGCCGTCGAGTCCATCGCTTGCTTGAGCAATTGCCAAGACAGGCGCCGGCGCACAAGCGCCATGACGAGTGCGCCGGTGGCGCCCATCGCGCCGCCTTCGGTCGGTGTGGCGATGCCGAGAAAAATCGTGCCGAGAACCAGAAAGATCAGGGCCAGCGGCGGAATCAAAACGAAGGTCACCTTCTCGGCCATGTGACTTAACAAGCGCAGCTTAAGCAAGCGGTTGGCGAGCGACAAGACGAAAGCGACGCCGATGCCGACCGACAGCGTGGCGACGAGCTTCTCGTCGAGCGGCGATGCGGGGTTGTACTGACGGGCGAAAAGCCAAGCGCAAAAAACCGAAATGGCGGTGAGGACGAGCAGCGAGACGGCGCCACTGCGACCACTCGCTTCGCGAAAAACACGTGCTTCCGGCGGCAGGGCGGGCGCGTGGTGAGGTTTGACGATCGTTATGCCGAGAACGAAGGCAATGTAAAGGCTGGCAAGCGCAAAACCCGGGATGAAGGCGCCCTTGTACATATCGCCGACGGACTTGCCTAACTGGTCCGCCATGACGATGAGGACCAGCGATGGTGGAATGATCTGGGCGAGCGTGCCGGAGGCAGCGATGACGCCGGAGGCAAGCCGCCTGTCGTAGCCGTACTTCAACATGATCGGCAATGAGATGAGACCCATCGAGATCACCGATGCCGCGACCACACCGGTCGTTGCTGCCAGCATGGCACCGACCAGGACAACGGCGTAAGCCAAGCCGCCGCGCACCGGGCCGAACAACTGGCCGATGGTGTCCAGCAAATCCTCGGCCATTCCCGATCGTTCCAGGATCAAACCCATGAAAGTGAAAAACGGGATGGCCAGCAACGTGTCGTTGCTCATGATGCCGAAGATGCGATCGGGCAAGGCTTGGAATAGCGATGAATCCAACAAGCCGAGCTGGTTTCCGATAAGGCCGAAAACAATGCCGATGGCCGCCAATGAGAACGCCACGGCGTAGCCGAGCAAAAGGAAAACGATCAGCGAGCCGAACATGATCGGCGCCAGGTTGGCAGCGAGAAATGCGATCATGGCTGGACTCCGCCGCCGCGCGCTTGGATCGCTTCGGCGAGTTCCTCCTCCGCCGTTTTGCTCGGCCGCTGTGCGTTGCTCGGGTCGGAAATCAAGCCGCGCAGGAAGGCGAAGCGTTTGATAAGTTCAGACAGCGCTTGCGCGATCAAGAGCGCAAAGCCGACCGGCACCAGAAGGCGCGCCGGCCAGAGGGCCAAACCGCCGGGACTTGGCGATTGCTCGTTCGTCACATAGGCACGAACGAAGACCGGCCAGGACATCCAAAGAACCAAGATCGCCAGCGGCAAAAGAAAAAACAGCGTCCCGAAGATGTCGATCCAGGTCTGCGTGCGCTTGGTGAACTTGCCGTAGATGATGTCGATCCGGACATGCTCTTGCTTGAGCAGCACATAGCCGCCGCCGAGCAGGAAAATCGCCGAGAAGAGCAGCCACTGCAATTCCAAGAAAGCGTTCGAGCTAAAGGCGAAGGCCTTGCGGGCGACGGCATTCGCTGCACTGATCAGCACGGCGGCGAGCACCAACCAGTAGACGACTCGGCCAATGCCATCGTTGACGGTATCGATCCACCGCGACCATTGCAACAACAGCTTCATCACCGATCTCCTCCGCTGGCTCGTGTTCTCTGGTTCTTCTTTGGTGAGCCGCCTCTTGGCATGCGTCGAGCTCAGGTCGATAGCTTAATCCAGAATCGCCGCGACTTGTTAGAAGCTGCGCGAAACGGCATGAATACCCCGGCGGTCCATCCGCGCGGCGACTGCTTTAGTGCCAGGCAATGAATCACCAAGCATCGAACTTAGGTGGGCGCTTTTCAACGAAAGCTTGCATTCCTTCCTTCCATTCATCACTGCCGACGAGCATGCAGAGGGCCTCTACGCCGAAACGGCGCGCGGTGCGTAAGTCCGCGTCTTCACTGACGTAAATACTGCGCTTGGATTGCACGATGGCGCGCGGGCCCAATTTGCGCATTTCAAGGGCAATCGCGAGGGCACGCGGCAGCAGTTCGTCAGCGCGGATGACCGCGGAACAGAGGCCATGCCGCTCGACCCAATGCAAACGGATTGCCACGCCGGTAAAGGTGGGGCCTGCGAAAGTCGGCTGCATACTTCCTCCTGACCGCGGTGGCGCGCCTGGCGCCGCCGCACAGGACGCGACAGGATCATAGGCGCCCGCTTTGACGCCTGTCAAGATAATCATCTGACTGTTCAGTCAATGTAATTGACCATACGGTCGTTCCTGGTCGCCACCACGGCTTACATAAGGCTAAACTGCTTGCCCCGACAACTTTCTCGTCGCACCCTCATCCCCCCGTTCGATTCATGATTACTCAAGGAGAATCCAAGCATGAAGCTGAAGGACATCGAAAACCTCACCATTTATTTCGAAGACCTCAATGTCGGCGACACTTTCATCACTCCGGGGCGCACCGTCACCGAAGCCGATGTCACCAATTTCGCCGCGCTGTCCGCCGATTGGAACCGGCTGCACGTGGACGCCGAATTTGCCAGGCAGTCCCAGTTCGGCCAACGCATTGCCCACGGCCTGCTGGTCTTGTCCATTGTCTCCGGGCTCACCACCCGGCTGCCGCTTATCAAGTTCATCGAGAAATCGCTGATCGCCCTGGCCAACCTGGAGTGCCGCTGGCTCAAGCCCACCTTCATCGGCGACACCATTCACGCGGTAGTGCAGATCGCCGACAAGAAGCTTTCCAGCAAGGGTGACCGCGGCATCATCGTCATGAAGCGCACCGGAATTAACCAGCGGGGCGAGACGGTGATGGAAAGCGAATGGAAGCTTTCCATGCGCACCCGCGCCGGTGCCTGACCCCACGCTCCACGCGGACGCGCGGCGAGCGTCGTGCGGTACCCAAGCATCGTGGGCGCGCGCCGGTGGGCGTGAACGTTATGTGTGACCATTACGACACTACCAAAGCAGAAATTCAGGACACCCACGATTCATGAGCTGACTTACAACCGACCGGGACTATTTCTCGCATTGGATGATACTGTTCGCTCAAATAATCGGTGTCCTACATTTTGTGGTGCTAGCCATTATTCAGGCCATTTGGCTTGTCGCTTCTCGATAAAAGCCCGGCCGCCTTCCTTTCGATCATCTGAATTCATCACACGGGTTTGAACGTAATCCGTAATATGATCGACAGCGGCGTAGTCCAGTGAAGAAGCACGAACCATTGATTCTTTCATACCTTGTACGGCAATTGGGCTGAGCTCGCAGAATCGGGCTGCGATTCTTTCGGCCTCAACCATCAACTGGTCAGCGGGTACAATCTTGTTGATCATCCCAATCTGGTAAGCACGCTCCGCGCTTATTCTTTCGGCCAACAACAAGAGTTCTGAAGCAATCGCCCAGGGCATGATTTTTGGAAACCAGGCGCATGGAATGGTTGCGATGCCCCATTGCGGTTCTGGCAGCCAGAATGATGTGCCTTCGGCTGCTATCCTGATATCCGCATCCAGCGCAATCCACAAACCATAGCCAACAACGTGGCTGTGCAGCGCGGCAATAATTGGTTTGTAGACCCTTTGTGTTCGTGTGATGTCCGGGAAATCACCCGTGTACTTATACTCAGCGGGTGCGCCACCAGAGAGATCGGCGCCTGCGCTGAAACATCGACCGTTACCCGACAGGATTGCAACTCGTAACGAACTATCATCGCGGAAATCCGCCCAGACTTCACTCAACTCTTGATGGAGCACGGCGTTCATCGCATTTAATTTTTCTGGTCGATTGAGTGTCACATAGGCAACGTGGCCTTTCTTTTCATAAACGATCGTTGTCAAGTTCATGGCAGTCTCCGGTCATGGTTTTTTGATATATCAAGTAATTGTACTGTGTTATTAATGCCTAGCCACTCGCGCGTAAGGTTTCTGGCTGGCGCTTGCGATCGGCGGAAAACTTTGTTAGAGTCAGCCCGACTGGCAGCCCGTCGGCCAGACGCATCCGCGGGCCATGGCGGCGTCCCCGGAAGCGGACGACCGCGGCGCATGTGCAGGGCGGCCCCCCCAACGCCTGAAGCGGAGGAACCATGGAACCGATCAGCTACGTCAAAGCCATCAACGACTACTACCAGGGGCTGGGCTACCCACCCTACAAGTGGACAGTCAACTCCAGCGCGCCGTTCACTCCCCTGACCAAACCTCTTAGCGCATGCCGTGTGTCCATGCTCACTTCGGGCGGCATCTCGCATCACACGCGCGCGCCCTTCAATCCTACGGCCAAGAACGACCTGCGCCTGGACGACGTGGACTCCAGGTCAAGCCCGTCGGACTTCGAGGTCAACGATTCCTACTACGATACCCGCGACGCGCGGAAAGACCTCAACGTGGTCTTCCCCTTCGCGCGCCTGCGGGAGCTGGCCCGCGAAGGCGTGATCGGATCCATCGCCCCGCGCCTGTGGAGCGGGTTTATGGGACGCATCTACAACCGCTCACAGGTGCTGGAGGAGTCGGCGCCGGCCCTGGGACGGGAGCTGCAGCGTGACGGGGTGGACCTGTTCGTGCTTGTACCGGCCTGACCGCTGGATCACCAGACCGTGGGTCTGGTAGCGCGGGTCGTCGAGGAGCTGGGCATCCCTACGGTGTACGTTTCCACCGGCCGCGATCTGGGCGCCCAGGTGCTGCCTCCGCGCTCGGTGTTCGTGAACTTCCCCATGGGCAATCCCTTCGGCCGGCCCCACGACGCCGCCATGCAACGCCGCATTCTCATGGACGCCCTGGAGCGCGTCGTGCAAGCCCGCAAGCCCGGAGAGCTGGTGGATTTGCCCTACGAGTGGGGCGAGCGCATCCTGACCATCTTCGAGCTCAAGTCCGGCTGGTCGGCCAAGGCGCCCGATCCGCTCACGGGCAAGCAGCCCACCTGACCGGCCGCCGAAGCAGGGTCATGCCGGCCACGCGCTTCCCGCCCGCCCGGCTGATATCCATATGCTGCGCGCACCGCTCTCGCTTGCCAAGATGCGCTACGACGTAGTCTCCGGGACGGTGATCTACCGCTCGAAGATGCACTTGGGATTGAAGAGAAACTTTCAGGTGATGCCGGGCGCAGGCGCAGCATCCTATGGGCGCGCTGCTCGGCGGCGCTAAGAATCAGCAGAAAACCGCTGCCATCGTCCCGACGGGCGAAATGAGGCGGGATTGAATTTTCTATCGTCTGGACCTGAAGGGTACGTTCCTGTGCTGCCGCCACGGCATTCCGAAACTGATCGAGGCCGAGGGCGGCATGTCGGTGTTCTGAAGCCGGCCTCCCGGCGGCGATCGCGAAGCACGAACCCGCGGGAACTCCCGCATTAGGAGACGAACGATGACACTGAGAACCGATTTCCAGAAGATCACCGCCAGGCTGGAAGGCAACATTGCGACGATCGAGCTCTCCGATCCGCCGCACAACTTCCTCACGCTCGACCTGATCGGCGAGGTCGGCGATGCGCTCGAAGCGCTCGACGAGGAGCCGGCGTGTCGCGCGGTGGTGCTCGCCGCGCAGGGAACGTCGTTCTCCGCCGGCGCGAACTTCGGCGCGGGAGGGGTGCAGGAGAGCAAGCGCTATCCGGGCCACCTCTACGACCAAGCGGTGCGGGCCTTCCGCACGAAGAAGCCGATCGTCGCGGCGGTGCATGGCCCCGCGATCGGCGGCGGCCTCGGGCTCGCGCTTGCTGCAGATTTCCGCGTGACCTGCCCGGAGGCGCGCTTCAGCGCGAACTTCGCAAGGCTCGGCTTCCATCCCGGCTTCGGTCTCACAGAGACGCTTCCGGCGCTCATCGGCCGCCAGAACGGGATGCTGCTGCTGCTCACGGGCCGGCGCGTGAAGGGCGACGAGGCGGTCGCCATGGGATTGGCCGATCGCCTGGTGCCGCAGGCGGAAGTCCGCAAGGTCGCCTACGAGCTGGCCGGAGAGATCGCAGGCTCGGCCCCTCTCGCACTGCTCTCGATCCGCGCGGCGCTGCGCGTGGGCCTGGCCGAGCGCGTCCGGGCGGCGACCGACCGCGAGAAGGCGGAGCAGGACCGGCTCTTCCGCACAGAGGATTCGCGTGAAGGGATCCGCGCCTACGGCGAGCGGCGGACGCCCGAGTTCAAGGGCCGGTGAGGCTAGCGCAGGCGCGCGATCGATCGGGCTTGGCGCCGGTGGGTTTCGAGTCCCCAGGGCCCGGCTCCGCGCCGACCGCTCGAAGCCCTGGCGGATGCGCGCGAACCGGCGCTCGACCCAGACCCACACGCGGTGCCCGGATGCGAGCTCACCCGCGGGCCGCTCTATCGAGCGCGCTCGCCCCGATCGAGCCCGCTGTGGCAATGCGCGAAGCGCCATGAGGCGAACTGCGCGCCTCGGGCCGAATGCGGCGCAGCGTCGAGAGCCGGGGTCACCGTGATGGTCCCGGCCTTTGTCATCGCGGGTGATAAAATAAAAGTCAGCACCGACTCCGGGGAATACATGGAACGGGGCTGATTCCCCACCGGGGAAGCGCCTTGCCCCACGATCCGGCCCGGCGCCCTGCCGTTATTCCAACCCGTCGACGAGGAGAAGCCCGATGAAATTCTACGACTGCGCCACCGCCCCCAGCCCGCGCCGGGTGCGCATTTTCATCGCCGAAAAAAAGGCCGACATTCCCACCGTCCAAGTCGATCTGCGGGCCGCAGAGCAACTCACCGAAGCGTTCCGCGCCAAGAACCCCCGCTGCACCGTTCCCGTGCTGGAGCTGGACGACGGCACTTGCCTGGGGGAAACCATCGCCATTTGCGATTACCTGGAATCCATACACCCGCAACCTCCGCTCCTCGGCCGCACCCCCAAGGAGCGGGCGCTGGTCCTGATGTGGAACCATTGGATCGAGGACCTGGGGTTTTCCGCTGCCGCCGAGGCCTTTCGGAACTCCGCCCCCAGCTTCAAGGACCGCGCCATCCCCGGCCCGGAAAACCTCGAGCAAATCCCGGCCCTGGCGGAGCGAGGGCGCAAACGGATCGGTCTGTTCTACCGCCTGCTAAACGAGCAGTTGGCCCGGCAAGCTTACGTGGCGGGGGAGGTCTTCACCCTGGCCGACATCACCGCCTTGGTGGTGGCGGATTTTGCCCAGCGGCTAAAGCTCGCCCCGGCCGATTCATACGGCGCCTTCATCACCTGGCATCAGCACGTGTCCGCGCGCCCCGGCGCCGTGGCCTAAGACGATTTACCTACCGCCCGCCGAACTTCGGCGGGCACTTGTCCACGAAAGCCCGGGCCGCCTCGCGGTGGTCGTCGGTGTGGAAGGTCAGCATTTCGTAGGCCAGGGAAGCGTCCAAAATCAGATTGACCTGGTCTTTCAGCCACTTATTCACCGACAACTTGCTCCAGCGGATCGCCCAGGTGGCGCCGTCGGCCAGTTCCTGGGCGATTTCCCGGGCTTTGGGCAAGACGGCATCGGCGGGCACGGCGTAGTTCACCAGCCCCATTTGAGCGGCCTCGGCGCCATTGATGATCTTCCCCCGCATCAGGAATTCCTTGGCCCGGGCCGGCCCGATAAGCAGCGGCCAGATCACCGCGCCGCCGTCACCGGCGACGATCCCCACCTTCACATGAGTATCGGCGATACGTGCCGTCTCGGAAGCCACGATGACGTCGCAAAACAGCGCGATGGTGGCTCCCAGCCCCATGGCATCGCCGTTGATGGCGCCGATGATGGGCTGTCCCACGTCCAGCATGTTCTGGATCAGCCGGCGGGCTCCCGAAGGAAGCGTCAAGGTACGTTGCTTGCCCTCTTCGGTGCCATAGCGGGCCGCCATGGCCTTGACATCCCCCCCGGCGGAAAACGCCCGCCCGGCACCGGTCAGCAGGATAGCGTTGACGGCGGCGTCCTCGGCCAAATCCACCCATATCTGTTCCAGCTCCCCATGCATTTGGGGGTTGGTGGCATTCATGGCCTCCGGGCGATTGAGGGTGACCGTGGCCACCTTGTTCGCCGCCTCGACTTTGACGAACTGATATCGACTGTAATCCGGCATGACGATTCCTCCTTACATTTGTGGGTCAATCGGAAAAACTTCCCCAACTCTAGCCATCCGTGGGCCAGGGTGTCAACGCGTCCTTTCCGGCGGTCCACCACCGAAGACCTAGCCATCCATGCGCGCTGCAAGCGCGGTGATCATCCAGAAGTCGAGCGGGAATGGAATCGTTATGTTGAAGACAAGTGGCTACCGTGGTCGGAAGAGCATAACGCTCAGGATTCGGGAGATTGCGGGGCAGCGCGAATTCAATCGCCGTCCACATCGCCGAACAGCGGCAACTGGGTCGCCAGCGACAGCACCGTTTCCTCCACCGCGCGCTTGGCCTCGCCCAGGGTTTTCGTATGGCCCGCGCGGTTGCCCGCCTGCCAGCGGTAGAGGCCGTCCCATGCGCCGCGCTCGCCCAGTTGCACCGTGCCCAGGCGTTCTTTACCTTTCCAGTAGCCGTGCGACTGGTAGCCGCGCTCCCAGAACGGCCTCGCCTTGCCCGCTTTTCTTGCGCTTTTTTTCGGCATAGGCTCTAGCTTACCAAAGTGCGCCCTGCGCTACCACCCAATAGCGCGCAAAACGCCCGGCAGCCGACCACAGAGCTACTGCGACCCAGTCGAGCCTGGCCCAGCCCGCGGCAAGGCACAGGGCGTCGCTGATCAAGTCGCGGCTCCGCCGGCCGTACGCGGGGATGTGCCTTGCCGCGGCAAAGCACATCCTGCTACCCTTGCACGCTCATCTTGAATCGAAACTATATGCATCCCGACTATCTCGAAAAAATCCTCAAGGCGCGCGTCTACGACGTGGCGATCGAATCACCGCTGGAGGCTGCGCCCATTCTGTCCGCGCGCCTTGCCAATACCCTGCTGCTCAAGCGCGAAGACATGCAGCCGGTATTCTCGTTCAAGCTGCGCGGCGCGTACAACAAAATGGCGCAGTTGCCTCCCGCCCGGCTGAAGTGCGGGGTCATCGCCGCCTCGGCCGGCAACCACGCCCAGGGCGTGGCGCTGGCAGCACAGCGCCTCAAGTGCAAGGCGGTAATCGTGATGCCGGTGACCACGCCGCGGATCAAGGTGGACGCGGTGCGCTCGCGCGGCGCCGAGGTGCTGCTCGTTGGCGATTCCTACGACGAGGCCTACCGGCAGGCGCTCAAGCTCGCGCGCTCGCGCAAGCTCACCTTCGTGCATCCCTACGACGATCCGGACGTGATCGCGGGCCAGGGCACCGTCGGCATGGAGATCCTGCGCCAGGCGAAGACGCCGATCGACGCGATTTTCGTCGCCATCGGCGGCGGCGGGCTGATCTCGGGCATCGCCGCCTACGTCAAGCGCCTGCGCCCGGAGATCAAGGTCATCGGCGTGCAGCCGGTGGATTCGGATGCCATGGCGCGCTCGCTCAAAGCCGGCCGGCGCGTGCGCCTGGCGCAGGTGGGCCTGTTTGCCGACGGCGTGGCGGTGAAGCAGGTGGGCAAAGAAACCTTTCGCCTGTGCAGGCAATTCGTCGACGAGGTCATCCTGGTCGATACCGACGAGATCTGCGCCGCGATCAAGGACGTGTTCGAGGAGACCCGCTCCATTCTCGAGCCGGCCGGGGCTCTGGCCATCGCCGGGGCCAAGGCGTATGTGGAGAACAAGGGCGTGCGCGGCCAGACGCTGGTGGCGGTGGCCTGCGGCGCCAACACCAATTTCGATCGCCTGCGCTTCGTCGCCGAGCGCGCCGAGGTGGGCGAGCACCGCGAGGCCATCCTCGCCGTGACCATCCCCGAGCGTCCCGGCAGCTACAAGAAATTCTGCGCGACCCTGGGTGCGCGCAACGTCACCGAGTTCAACTATCGCATCGCCGACTCGAAGGAGGCGCACGTGTTCGTCGGCGTCGAGGTGCACGACCGCGACGAGACCGCGCGCCTGATCCGCAAGCTGCGCCGCCACGGCCTGAAGACTCTGGATCTTTCCGACAACGAGATGGCCAAGCTGCACGTGCGCCACCTGGTCGGAGGGCACGCGGCACTGGCGCAGAACGAGTTGCTCTACCGCTTCGAATTTCCGGAGCGCCCGGGCGCGTTGATGCGTTTCTTGAACAGCATGCGCCCCGACTGGAACATCAGCCTGTTCCATTACCGCAATCACGGCGCCGACTATGGCCGCGTGCTGGTGGGCATGCAGGTGCCGCCCAGGGAAATGCCGCAGTTCCGCCGCTTCCTGCACGATCTGGGCTATCCCTGCTGGGACGAGAGCGAAAATCCGGCCTACAAGCTGTTCCTCGGTTAAGGGCCACGGTGAGGGGCGCCGCCGCCGACTGTACTTCGACATGGGCACTGGTCGGGGCGAGGGCGCCCCTCCTACAACATCGGCGAGGGCGCCCCTGCTACGCCCAACGGTCTCGATCCCCCTAGAGGGGAAAGTCCTATTGGACTCGCTACTCCCGCGCCGGCTCCTTGAACACTTCCGCCCTGTGCCACGCCAAAAACTCCGGATTCGGCAGGCATTCCCTGCCTTGCGGCTGAATCAGGCCGGCGCCGTGGTGAGTCAGCAGTTTCGCTTTCGTGTCATCGCCGGCCATCAGGTGGCGGCTGAACACGATCTGGTGGTTCCCCGGCGGCACGGTGAACGCGCCGAGGTCGAAGATCTTGTGGTGCAGCGAACAAAGCGCGAGGCCGTTTTGCACCACGTCCGGCCCGGCAAGTTGCCAGACGCCGTCGGTCCGAAGATGCCAAAAGGGATTGTGCCGGGTCCTTGCAGAGCCGCAGGTCATGAACGCCGTCGGCAAGCCCGCTCAGTTAGGCGGCTTTGATTGTATGAACTTCGAACGCGACCTTCAGCCAATGACGCACGGCCCCGAAAATCGCGGCGAGGTTATCCATGCTCGGATTCCCTCTGAGTGAAAGCATCCGATGCAGGCTCTTGCTCGGGGTTTCGGTTATCTCGGCAAGCTGTTCGAATCCCTTGGTCGCATTGACCAGATCGCGGAGAATGAGACGCGCCGTTTCCGGCTCGCCGCTCAGAAACAGCGTTGCCGCTTCATCGAGAAGCGCCTTGGCAAATTGAGGATCGCGCGCGACGCGCTCAACCACGGTTTGCTTGATGTTGCGAGTAATTGCCATATGGGAAATGCCTCCGACCCCAATTGTTCCGCGAGTGCCGAAGGCCCGATCGGGGTGGAGCAGAAAGCTATGCAGCTTCCACTTCCACCAATTCGCTCATTGAGGCGGGACCAGGAATTGGCTGCCCCTCCTGCTTGAGGCCTTCGATATGGAATTCAATGGCCTCCCGAATAAGCGAAAGAACCTCTTCCTTGGTTTCGCCGGCCGCGATGCAACCGGGAAGGTCCGGAACGTGAGCTCCGTAGGAGGAAGTGCCTTTTTCAACAACTACGAGGTATCGCATAGGTATCACTCCTGCTTCTTAAGACCGGCCTGCTTCAGTGCGCTATTCAGCGTACCAGGCGGTATGCCCACGCTTGCTTTTCCGGATATCGTGACGGTCCCCGTCTTTGCCGGGTGGTGAAACTGCCGATGACTGCCTTTCATTCGAACCTGAAACCACCCGTCAGCTTCGATCAGGGAGATGAGTTCGCGGACCTTCATTCAGCACAGTTTACTCCTGGCACATTGGATCTGCGTAAGAAGATGAGGGGCAGCATGGCCATGCATGTCCTGCGCGCCCAATCCGCGAGGCCCGCCCCCGGGCCGACACAGAGGTCCGCGGCAATCTGCCCCCGCTACTCCCGCGCCGGCTCCTTGAACACTTCCGCCCTGTGCCATGCCAAAAACTCCGGATTCGGCAGGCATTCCCTGCCTTGCGGCTCGATCAGGCCGGCGCCGTGGTGGGCGAGCAGCTTCGCTTTGGTGTCATCGCCGCCCGCTAGGTGGAGGTGGCGGCTGAACACGATCTGGTGATTCCCCGGCAGCACGGTGAACGCGCCGAGGTCGAAGATCTTGTGGTGCAGCGAGCGAGAGCGCGAGGCCCATTTGCACCACGTCCGGCCCGCGCGCCTGGAACCACTTGATGTGCGCGGCTTCGAGTCAGATCGCATGGCCGCCCATGCGCAGGTCGTGCCGGCAGACGCGGCCGCGCCGCAACTCGGTGATGGTCGGCGGGGCGGGAAGTGATTTCGGCCGGCCCGGCAAGCTGCCAGACGCCGTCGGTGCGAAGAGGCCAGAAGGGATTGTGCCGGGTTCTTTCAGAGCCGGAAGGGCCGAACTCCTCGAGCAGTTTCCCGAGCTTGTCCGCCGGCGAATTCCACCAGCGGCGCTTCGCCGCGCAGCAGGCGGACGAGCGCGAGCAGCACCAGCAGGGGCTTATGCACCGCGCGCCGGTCCCCTTGTTGCCATACGCGAATGCGGTTGAACGCGGCCAGGATTTCGTCGCGGGTCATGGCCAGTACTTCGCTTTTTGCGGAAGTACCCAGCGCACGCCGCCCCGCGGATCTTCCCGGTCCCCGGCGTAGCGCGGTATCAGGTGCAGATGCAGGTGCGGCATCGTCTGCCCGGCGGCTTCGCCGTCGTTGATGCCGACGTTGTAGCCGTCCGGATGAAACGCTGCATCCAGACCAGGCTTCGCGCTATCGAGGAGAGCCAGCATCGCCTTACGCTCGTCGCCGGTGACATCGAAAAACGAAACAACATGGCGCTTCGCAGATGATGAGCGTATGCCCGGGGGAGACGGGGAAATCGTCACGGATGGCCGCGGCGAGCTCAACATTTATCGTACGTCTACGCTATTCGCCGTTCCGCGTGCACAACGTTCTGGTTTGGACGAAATAGTGCCACGTCGTCCTGCGGGCTACTTTCCGCCGAATCGAAGAGCTCTAACAGGCTTGTTAGCCTGTTATTATTGATACCCCTCGTGCTCCCGTGCCAGCGGGTTAAACACGATATGCGGACTACCCAACCTTTTATTTCTCAGCAGCGGATGAATCGCTTCGATTCAGCAGAAGGTCCAGATCAAAGCGCCGGAGATCGTTATTTATTACTTTAGTATTCAATATCAATAGATTAGTAAAAACCGCCCTTTGTTCCGAAAAACAGCCGCAAATTATAGTTTATTCCGAAAATAGACCGGCGGCCATTTTTCTGGTAATCTGTCTCTATCCGGTCAAATTTCGGAAATGCCAGGCGTTTTTCGGAAACCAGTATGGCTCAAGAACTTGTCGGTTACGCCCATCTGATTGAGCAATTCCAGTTGCCCGCCCGTCAGCCTGCAACGGTCGCCGCCATTGACTCAGCGACCAAGGGCAGACAAACAACAGCCCAAGGCGATATTGAGCTTATGCAGTTTGAGCGCAGATACCGGCCAAAGCCCACTCTCGCCGCCCACCTTCAATTCGCACTTCGCTACGAAGGCCTGAACCTGGAGGTGTTAGCCCTCCTGTTTGCCAAGACCGGTCGATCAGAACTTGAAAGCAATCTAGCTGAAAAACCTGAATCAAGTTTTGCCCGCCGCATCGGCTTTCTGTATGAGTGGCTAACTGGTGACAAGATCACCGCAGTCGTTGCTCCAAGAGCCGCTTATGTGCGCGTGGTCGACGAGACACTTCAATTCTGCCTGTCGCACGGTCCCAAAGAGGCGAAGTTCAGAGTAGTCAACAATCTCCCCGGGAACAGCCAGTTTTGTCCAATGGTGCGAAAAACAACTTTTCTGCAGGGGATGGTTAGCAAGAACCTTAAACAACGCACTATCGATACGCTCGCCAAATATGATCCCGACCTCCTGCGTCGGGCTGCCGCGTTCCTGTATCTCAAAGAAACACATTCCTCCTTCGAGGTCGAACGCGAAAAACCGAGCCCTGATCGCGCTCAGCGTTTTGCCGATCTTCTGCGAGAAACTGAAAAAAGCATTCCGCTCACGGAAGATCGCCTGGTACAGCTACAAAACGCCGTGGTGGATCCACGCTTTAACGAATTTACCTACCGCAATAAGCAAAACTGGATAGGGCTGGATCATGGATACCAAAAAAAGGTGGATTTTGTACCTGCACGTCCCGAAGATGTGCGCGACTTAATGATGGGGCTGGTAAATTTCTCCGAAGCCATTCGAGCGAATCCAGAAATCCTTGATCCGGTTGTTGCAGCCGCAATTCTGGCTTTCGGCTTTGTATTCATTCATCCGTTTATGGACGGCAACGGCCGTTTACACCGTTTTCTCATTCATGACGTACTTTCTTCAAATGGATTCACCCCGAAGGGAATAGTACTTCCGGTTTCTGCCGTTATCCTGGCTAACCCTGAGGAATACGTCCATACACTTGAGCGATTCTCAAAACCGTTGCAAGCGCGTACTTCATACAATCCAGATGTACCCGAAAACCCCGCAGCCGGAAACGACGCACTTTACTTTCGTTACTTCGATGCTACGGATCAAGCGTCTTTCTTGTACCGATCGCTTGAGCGGACGCTAGAAGAAGATTTGGAAGAAGAGATTTCTTACCTGCTTGGATTTGATGCAGCATACGCCGAGCTAAAAGGGGACTTGGATTGGCCTGCTCATTCCCTTGATCTGTTCATCCAGCTTGTGCATCAGAACGGGGGGCATCTTTCCAAGACCAAGAGGCAAACGCACTTTAGCTGGATGACCGATGAGGAAGTGAAGCGGTCGGAAGGGGCAGTCATTGAAGCATTCAAGCTGCCAATACTTCATTGATGTCCTCACTCTCAAATTAATAATCCGCTAATGCGGCGCAAATCCCAGTGGATACCATTCGTTGACCTCTTTGCAGGTCCGGGCGGACTGAAGTGGTCATTCGCGACGTCCCCGCCGAAATCTGCGAAGACTACTGCCACACGCGAATGCGGTCGAACGCAGCCAGGATTTCGTCGCGGGTCATGGCCAGTACGTCGCTTTTTGCGGAAGTATCCAGCGCACGCCGCCCCGCGGATCTTCCCGGTCCCCGGCGTAGCGCTCGCGGAGCGCCGCGTCGGGTTTGGATGCGGGCATGACAGGCGAGTGGCATCAATTGCCGCCGCGCGACCTACGGCTGTACCATTCAAATGGCCATTGGGACCGTCAACGGTCCGGGCAATAATTTGGACCAGCGAGGACCAACGCATGCGTGGCGGAGAGCGATACAAGGCGCGTGGGGTGGAGGCGGAGTTAGAGCCGGGGCCCCGGGGGCGTGTACTGCGGAATTTGGCGGGCATCCGGTCGGTGCGAAACATGGCACGCCGGGAATCCGAGGCGCTCCTCGCCGCCACCGAGCGATTGATCGACGAGACAACGGTGAGCCAGCGGTTCACGGCCGAGGATTTTTGCCGTATGCACCGCCTCTGGCTGGGGAGAATCTACCCCTGGGCGGGGGAGTATCGACAGGTCAACCTGGAGAAGGACGGATTCCCCTTCGCGGCAGCGAATCAGGTGCCCCGGCTCATGCGCGAGCTCGAACGCGGGGCGTTGCGACAGTTCACACCATGCCGATTCGACGACGCCGGCGAACAAGCGCATGCCTTGGGTGTCGTGCACGCCGAGTTGGTGCTGATTCACCCATTTCGCGAAGGGAACGGGCGTTGTGCGCGTCTTCTGGCAACGCTCATGGCTTTGCAGGCGAAATTGCCGGCGCTCGATTTCGGCGGTATTCGCGGGGAAGAAAAGCGGCGCTACATCGCGGCGATCCAGGCGGCAATGACGCGTGACTACGCGCCGATCGCGGGGATATTTCGTGCGGTTATCGCCCGGACCCTGCGCTCGCAGCGCTAGGGCTTTGGACGGGTGACGTGGCGTCGAGGCGTGGGGCTTGCCTGCGTACTCACTGCACTGCCGGATGCGGGTGTCACCGCGGCCTGCTTGAACGGCGCATGGATACCCTCTATGGCCGAGGAGGTGGATACCGAGGTAAGCACAATGCGCCGGCGCGCGACCGGGTCGCGCAGGTAGGGGTTGGCGGCGGAAAGCTTGGAACTCATGTTGCAAGTATAGCAGCGCAAGTCGAAGGAAGCGCTGGCATGCTGCCAGAGGCAAATTCCAAGGCAGCCGCCCAAATGTTCATAGATCCGGCCCACGCCTTGCACCAGAACAAAGGCCCGCGATAAGCAGCCCCCGCTACTCCCGCGCCAGCTCCTTGAATACTTCCGCCCGGTGCCAGGCCAGAAACTCCGGATGCGGCAGGCAATCAATAGCCGATTGCCGGCGCGCGACATAAGCCTGTACCATTCAGATGACGCTTGGGACGATCGACGATCTGAGGTAATATTTTCCGGCGTGGAAAAGGATATTCATGAACGAGATCATTTTTGTAGTCGAAGACTCGCCGGAAGGCGGTTATGTGGCCAAGGCGGCAGGTGCATCGATTTTCACCGAGGCCGATACGCTCGACGAACTGCACGCGCAGGTTCGCGATGCGGTGCGCTGCCATTTCGACGAGTCCGCCACCCCCAAGCTGATCCGGCTGCATTTCGTGCGCGATGAAGTCATTGCGGCATGAAACTTCCGCGCGACCTGTCAGGCGCGCAGCTTGCGAAAGTGCTGGCACGAGTCGGTTATAGCACCACGCGCCAGACAGGCAGTCATCTGCGGCTCACGACAGCGAGCCCGTCCGAGCATCACGTCACCATCCCGCTTCACGATCCGCTGAGAGTCGGCACACTGGCCGCAATCCTTGCTGACATTGCCGCTCATCAGGAGATAAGCCGTGACGAACTGCTGGACCGACTTTTCGACTGAACTCGAGTTACGCGGCAACAGAGTTACGAGGTAAGCAACCCCCGCTACTCCCGCGCCGGCTCCTTGAACACTTCCGCCCGGTGCCACGCCAGGAACTCCGGCTGCGGCAGGCATTCCCGGCCTTGCGGCTGAATCAAGCCTGCGCCGTGGTGGGCGAGCAGTTTCGCCTTGGTGTCATCGCCGCCCATTAACGTGGAGGTGGCGGCTGAACACGATCTGGTGGTTCCCCGGCAGCACGGTGAACGCGCCGAAGTCGAAGATCTTGTGATGCAGCGAACAAAGCGCGAGGCCCATTTGCAGCACGTCCGGCCCGCGCGCCTGAAACCACTTGATGTGCGCGGCTTCGAGGCCCAGACGTTGCCACCCATTCGTGGCCGCCCATGCGCAGGTCGTGCCCGCAGACGCAGCAGCGGTATTCGTAGGCGAGCAGCACCTTCTCCCGGAACGCGGGATCGCGGCGGCGCTGCGACTGCTCGAGTGTGGCCGCGCTGTCCGCATCGAGGCAGAGCCCGACGGCATCGGCCACGTCCTGGCGTATGCTCTCCGGAAAATGGGCATTCAGGATGCGACGCGCAATCTCCGCGGCGAGCGCAGGATCGCGCGCGAGAGTGAGGCGCATCGGTTCGGCGAATCCGCCGGCGACGCGGCCCTGCCGCAGCTCGGTGATGGTCGGCGTGGCGACGGGGGGGCAGGAGGTGATTTCGGCCGGCCCGGCAAGTTGCCAGACGCCTTCGATCCGGAGTAATCTGGTCAATCCGGTAGCAGACATAAGCAAACAGGAGACATCATGGCGAGTACCTTACCTCTGGAAAAAATGTCGGTGGAAGAAAAGCTTCAGGCCATGGAATCGCTTTGGGACGATTTGTGCAGCAAAACGGGGGCCGTGTCTTCTCCGGCCTGGCATGAAGACGTTCTGGCCGAAAGGGACGCAATGCAACGGCGCGGCGACGACGAATTCGAGGATTGGGAGGCAGCCAAAAGGAATATCCGAACCAAAGTCTCATGAAGATAAAGATCCTGGCATCCGCCAGTCGCGATCTTATCGAAGGCTACCGGTTCTATGAGATGCAGGCCGAAGGTGTCGGCGCGTATTTTCTCGACTCGTTGTATTCGGATATCGATTCGCTGATTATCAGCGCGGGCATGCATTCCGTGCATTTTGGGAAATACCATCGCCTGTTATCGAAGCGATTTCCGTTCGCTGTCTACTACCGGGTGGAGGAGGAGACGGTGTTCGTCTATGCAGTCCTCGATTGCCGCCGGCGCCCGGCATGGATCAGAAAAAGCTGAGTTAGACAATGATGACCCGCTTGCACCGTCGCGCGCGCAGGGGAGCCCCCGCTACTCCCGCGCCGGCTCCTTGAACACTTCCGCCCTGTGCCAGGCCAGAAACTCCGCCTGCGGCAGGCATTCCTTCCCTTGCGGCTGGATCAGGCCGGCGCCGTGGTGGGCGAGCAGCTTCGCTCTGGTGTCGTCGCCCCCCATCAGGTGGCGGCTGAACACGATCTGGTGGTTCCCCGGCAGCACGGTGAAGGCGCCGAGGTCGAAGATCTTGTGGTGGAGGGAACAAAGCGCGAGGCCGTTTTGCACCACGTCCGGCCCGCGCGCCTGGAACCACTTGATGTGCGCGGCTTCCAGTCCGATCGCATGCCCGCCCATGCGCAGGTCGTGCCCGCAGACGCAGCAGCGGTATTCGTAGGCGAGCAGCACCTTCTCCCGAAACGCGGGATCGCGACGGCGCTGTGACTGTTCGGGTGTGGCCGCGTTCTCCGCCTCGAGGCTCAGCCCGACGGCATCTTGCACGTCCTCCCGAATGCTCTCCGGAAAATGGGCATTCAGAATGCGGCGCGCAATCTCCGCGACGAGCGCAGGATCGCGCGCGAGGGCGAGGCGGACCGGCTCGGCGAATCCGCCGGCGACGCGGCCTTGCCGCAACTCGGTGATCGTCGGCGTGGCGCCGGCGGGGCGCTCGGTGATTTCGGCCGGCCCTTCAAGCTGCCAGACGCCGTCGGTGCGAAGATGCCAAAATGGATTGTGCCGGGTCTTCTCCGAGCCGGAGGGGCCAAACTCCTCCAGCAGTTTCCCGAGCTTGTCCTCGATGCCGGCGAATTCCACCAGCGGCGCTTCGCCGCGCAGCAGGCGGCCGAGCGCGAGCAGCACCAGCAGCGGCTTATGCACCGCGCGCCGGTCCCCTTGCTGCCACACGCGAATGCGGTCGAACGCAGCCAGGACTTCGTCGCGGGTCATGGCCAGTACTTCGCTTTTTGCGGAAGTACCCAGCGCACGCCGCCCCTCGGATCTTCCCGGTCCCCGGCGTATCGCGGTATCAGATGCAGATGCAAATGCGGCACCGTCTGCCCGGCGGCTTCGCCGTCGTTGATGCCGACGTTGTAGCCGTTCGGATGAAACGCCGCATCCAGACCGAGCTTCGCGCTATCGAGCAGAGCCAGCATCGCCTCGCGCTCGTCGCCGGCGATGTCGAAAAATGAAACAACGTGGCGCTTCGGGATGATGAGCGTATGCCCGGGGGAGACGGGGAAATTGTCCCGGATGACCACGGCGAGCTCGTTCGCGAGAACGATGCGTCCCGCGCCGAGCGTGCAGAATAGGCAGGTGCCGGTCATGCCGGTATTCTATAGTCTCCGGCGCGTCGCCGAAGACGCAATCAGGCAAAGCGCTCCCGGCCCAGGCAGAGTTCGCCGCCACTTATCGCCTTTGCGACATCGGTAGACAGCGGCGGATCGGTCGGATCGCGGACTGGAAGCTTACATGCGCTGACCCACCCTATTGCCGATCCGGTATATTGGCGCCATGTCCTCCTCTTTTGCTTCGAACGCATACTACGACGCGGACATAGCGACGTTCATTGGTACTACGTCAGATGCGGTTCTTGGACGCATCACGGCAAATAACGCTTTTGCCGTGGACCCCGAGCAGCGTGATGCGTGGCTCACGGAAATTGAAGTGCTAAAGCATGCGCTTGCGGGGGTGGAGGGAACGATCTTCCTTGAGTTCAATGTCCCTCGCATCGGAAGTCGCATAGATGCGGTGTTGATCTCAGGCCCCGCGATATTCGCCATCGAGTTTAAGGTCGGTGAAACACACTTCAAGCGCGACGATCTAAATCAGGTGTGGGACTACGCACTGGATTTGAAAAACTTCCACAAAGCGAGCCACCACGCGCCAATCATCCCCATATTGGTCGCAACGCATGCACTTCAGTCAGAAATAGCATTGCCTGCACCGCACGACGACCACGTTTTTCCGCCCGTCCGGTGCAATTCGGAGGGATTGCGGTACCTGATCAAGGCAGGACTTGAACACACTTTTGGCGATAGACTTGATGCAAAGAAATGGGGGACCTCGCCTTATCAGCCGACCCCAACCATTATTGAAGCCGCGCAAACCCTCTACGCGCAACATTCCGTTGATGCGATTGCCCGCCACGATGCCGGAGCGCGCAATCTCAAGGTCACCTCGCAACGTATCGAAGAACTCGTCGAGGAAGCGCGTCAAGAAAAGCACAAGATAATTGTCTTCGTCACGGGAGTTCCCGGCGCGGGGAAAACTCTGGTCGGCCTGAACGTTGCCACTAAAAAGCGCGATAAAACACAACCCACACATGCCGTGTTTTTGTCGGGCAACGGTCCCTTGGTTGAGGTACTTCGGGAAGCGCTTACGCGCGACGAGGTCGCCCGTCTTCGTGCGCGACTTGATAAGACGCGAAAAGGGGAAGTGAAACAGAAAATCAAAGCATTTATTCAGAATGTGCATCACTTCCGCGATGCTGGTCTGAGCGACAACACTGCACCCAGCGATCACGTGGTTATCTTTGATGAAGCACAGCGGGCATGGAACCGCGAGATGACCGCAAGCTTCATGCTCAGGAAGAAAAAGCGCGTAGGCTTTACCCAATCTGAACCTGAATTCCTTGTCTCTTACCTCGACCGACACGATGACTGGGCTGTAGTGATCTGTCTCGTAGGGGGAGGTCAGGAAATCAATCGAGGCGAGGCTGGGATATCCGCCTGGCTCGATGCCATTACAACAGGGTTTCCATCGTGGCATGCATACGTTTCGCCCGATCTTACGGACAGCGAATATGCTGCTGGCCATGCGCTCGATCGGCTTTCCGGGCGGGCCAATGTGGTGCGAGACGACAGCCTCCATCTCGCCGTCTCCATGCGTTCGTTTCGCGCTGAGAACGTTTCCTCTTTTGTGAAAGCAGTTCTGGACTGCGAGAGTGAAAAAGCCCGTGAATTTTTCGCAGCGATGTCGTTGCGCTACCCGATTGCGCTGACGCGCGATTTGGACAAGGCAAAGCAATGGATACGCACACATGCGCGTGGGTCAGAGCGCTTCGGCTTGGTGGCGTCATCCGGCGCTCAGCGACTAAAGCCTCATGCCATCGATGTCCGCGTCGAAGTCAACCCGATTCATTGGTTTCTCAACGATTCCGACGACACTAGATCGAGCTTCTACATGGAAGACGCGGCCACCGAGTTCCAAGTGCAAGGTCTCGAACTAGACTGGGTCTGCATGACCTGGGATGCGGATTTTCGCTTCGAACGGTCGGATTGGAGCTACCACTCGTTTATCGGGAGCAAGTGGACCACAGTTCATAAGCCAGACCGCCGACAATACCTTCGCAATGCGTACCGCGTTTTGCTAACACGAGCGCGCCAAGGTATGGTCATCTTCGTGCCGACTGGGAATAGGTCAGACCCGACGCGAACACCTGCTTACTACAATTCCACATTTGAGTACCTTGCGGGTATCGGCATTCCTGTCCTTAAAAATTAGTCGTACGGCTCGGACAGCCGAGAAGGACATAAGCTTCATGCTGGCCGCCGATGCCTGAGTTCAGCGGCCGGCCACGGCTTTTTGTGGCCGGGCCGCTGCGGCGGATTGTTCGGTCCCAAATAAGTCATGCTGGGCGAACTTCATCGCGCCCACTTTCTTAAGCACCTCGATTTTCTCATCTGCCTTCTTAAGCGACGTGTCACTCATGAAGGCAAGAAGAACCTCAATGTCCTGTACGCCTTTGACTTTGAGGAATTGTTTGGCCTTGTTCACATAGACCAGTGCTACCTTCCCTCTCTCAACGAGTTCTACTGCATTGCTGAGCGTGCCCGTGCTACGAGCGTCCCAAACCATAAAGCCGTAATCGCAGTCCTCGGCCATTGTCTTATCTTTCGCCGTGAAATAATCGCGAGTTCCTGGCTTACTCGTAGTGGCAACGTTCTTGGTCATCCAACGGCCAAGATTGTTCCTTGGCGTTTCACCTGAGCAATAGACAACAACAGAAGTGGCCCCTTGCTTCTTTAGATATTCTTGAACAGAGGTGTCGACGCCATCGGCATCACCGACTATCACGCAGTATTGGGAGTCGACAATGTTCTTCAGGCGATCAACCACCTTGCTATCAAGATGCTTGATCTTCATCGAGCCAGATACAAATACCTTTGTCATGGATTCTTCCTCGTTACAGTGGCAACGAATATATTCCTGATCTTTCTATATTGTCTCAGCATGATCGTGGCAGCTTCAAGAGATGAACCAGTATCGTATAGATCGTCTATAACGAGAACGTCGTATTGTCCGTCGGCCAGCACGTCATTCACCACGAAGGCAGAACAGAGTGCGGCTATGCGGTCTTCCCTGGACGCGATATCTTTCATTTGGGCGGTGTGCGTAGTCTTGACCAGCACGTTTTCCAAGCACGGCACGCCTATTTCCGCGGCTACCTGCCTGGCTATCGCCGTCACTGGCTGGATAGCGCGTTGTCTGGATGGTGGCATCGGCACGACGAACGATGTGCTTGTAAAGTGGTGGCGCAATGAAGCGGCCATCTGTGTGGCAAGAACTGCAGCTTGAGACTGGTCAAACCTATACTTCAACTGAAACAAAGCCTCTCCTACCTCTGATCGAGTGGTGTCAAACTTCGGATGTCCGTATTCGTCCTCGCCCAGGTACGTGCTGCTGATCGTATGTTTATCGAGCGAGTAGCCGAGATTCCAAGGACCTTGGATCTGGCGCACATTTACATTCATGACCGGCGACTACCTCTCGACATCCTCCACCAACAGGGCGCACCAAGGAGTGAATCCCCTAAGAGGTGCCATATGAGACCTGAAAAAGTGGGCAAGCTTGCTCAGAGTACCGCTAAATCTTTGATTGCTCAACAGCGTCAATGGAGCGCCAACCCGGATAGACAACTTTACGATCATCTCTAGCCGTGACTATACGGCCGCGTCGCAGTCATGCGCACCGTGATCCCGATGTTCGCGGCGGCGTCGACCAGGCGGTCGAGGGTGAAGACGTCTTCGCCTTGCCTCAGCCGGCTCATCTGGCCGGGCGAGAGGCTGAGTTGCCCGGCGGCTTCGAAGTCCTTGAGCTTCAGTTCGGCGATGCGGTTGAGGACGCGCTCGCGCAGTTGCGCGCGCAGGGGAGCGCTGGGGGGTTGTTTGGGCATGGTTGGGGTCTCCTCGGTGACTTGCCAATTTTAGCACTGGCGCGTGGCGGAGAGGCAGGTCGCGCCTGAGGGTAGGGTGTTTTAATGTTGGAGAATGTTGGGGATGGCGGCCCCTGGCCCGCGCGCCATCATCTCCTCAGCCACAGGCCGTGAACCCCTGCTCCAGGATCGCGCCGCGCGCGGCCTGGCTGAGGCGCACGCCATGCACCGCGTACAGGCACTCGTGCGCGCCGTCGGGCAGCAGGTCGCGCGCCTCCTGAAACGACGCGGCAACGCCCAGCACCGCGCCTTCCACGCTGCTGACTTCGTAGCCGCCCTCGGTGCGCCGGATGCTGAAGTTGTCGGGCACGTATACTTCGAGCGTTTCGCAGGCGAGGCCGAACGGTTTGAGCATGCGCCCGGCTTCGCGCGTGAGGGTGCGGTCGTAGAGTTCCTTCAGGCCCTCCGCACCGCGGCCGCGATAGCGGTGCGCCTGATGCGCGCCGCGCGTCCAAGCCATCGCGTCGACGCCGAGACCGGCTGCGTGCAGCAGCATCAGTTTGAGCGTCAGCGCGGGCCATTCGCGCAGGAACGGGTAGCGGCCATCCGCGCCGTTCTCCTGCTCCCGCAGTCCTCGGCGCGCGGACTGCATCCAGTCGCTCTGCAGCTCGTGCAGCATCAGCACGCGTTCCCCGTCAGCGCCCTCGCGCAGATCGCAGCGCACGTGCGCCAGGACGTTGCGCGCGTCGAAATGGGACGACAAAAAGGTCGCGGGAAAAAGGGGCAGGGTAATCAGCCATTCCCGGTAGTCCTCGCCGCCCGACCAGGACCAGTCGACCCAGCGCTCCGACGCCAGCAATTTCGGCATGACCTCGCGCGCATGCTCCTGCGCCCGGGTAATGGCCCCGGCCGGGGTCTCGAAGATCGCGCGCCGCGTCAGGCGCTGCCGCAGCACCCTGCCGTCGAAGCTCACCGCCTGCCAATGCCGGTCGCGTCCCCAAAGCGCGGCGTGCTCGAGCTCTTCGATGCGGTAGCCGAGCACGCGATCGAAGAGCTGCAAGCGGCGCCTTTGTCCCGCCTGGGGCTTGGCCTCGCCTTTGATCTTCGCCACGGGCCGGTCGGACGCGGGTTCGAAGCGCAACTGCGTCCGGGCTTCGGTGATGTTGGCGATGACGGAAACACGCAGCGCGGAAAAGTCGGCTGCCTGCGCCAGGTCCTTGCCAGTGAGGGGCGGTGCGTCCGCGCCTCTGGCTTGGAGAAAGGCGATCAATCCCGAGCGTTGCACCTCCTCGTCGCGCAGTCCCTTCTGCGCCAGGTTGCGCAGGGTCGCGAGCCACTGGGCCGCTCCCGCCTTTGCCCGCGCCTGGGTGGCCAGGTGCTGGCACAGTCGGCTGCGCAGCAAGGGCACGCCGAAGGGATCGCTTGCGCCGGCGGGGGGCAGAAACCGCGCGGGCACATTGCGCGCCGCGCGGCGCCCGGCATGCTGCTTCGCCGCGGCCGCCACTTGCCCGACGAACGCGCGCACCGCGGCCTGCGCCGCGCCTTGCCGCGCCGCGGCGAGTTCGTCTGCGGGCACCGCGGCGCCGTGAACCGCGTCATCCAGCCCGGCGAGCGTCGCGCCGGTCAGGGAAAACATTCCCGCGGAATCGAAGCGCACCAGATCGATCAGACCGGCCGCGTCCCGCGGCGATTGCACCGAGGCGACGGAACGCGCAAAGGGATTGATCTGCGCGAGCGTCATGTGTTCATGGATGCGCCGGGCCGAGACGCCGAAGGGGCAGCCGTCGAACTTCAGCTCCAGTTTCTTGGGATCGAGGGGCATCCGGTTTCTTCGCGGGCGAGGGCAGGAACTTCGTCGAAGGTGGTGCTCATGGCTATATTGACTTGACGCCCGGCAAGAAGCGGCCGCTACAACAAGCCGGCTAAAGCCTCAAAAACGAGGCCATGCTAACTCAGACTACCGGTAATCTCCTGATCGCTCAACAGCGGCGACCGGTAAAGGCATGTTTGCGATCATCTCCAGCCATGTCGATACGGCCGCGTCGCAGTCATGCGCACCGTGACGCCGATGTTCGCGGCGGTATCGATCAGCCAGTCGAGGGTCGAAAGAATCCGGAAATTGCGTACAAATATCTGCACTCATGAAATGTGATCGGGTGATAATACCCATCAATTCCGCGATTTCATTGATAGGCCTGGTCAGCGCAAGAAAGGGCCGATCTGGACCCGTGGACTGAAGCTGTATATAATGCCAGTCATTGCAGCGCTCGGTGTCTGCTTAATTCCGAGGAGCGCATCATGCTGAAGAATTTGTTCAACGAAAAAAAAGCCGCCCAGGCTGCGGCCTACTTCCTTTTCCGTGCGGGTGGTTCGCTTAAGGTGCTGAAGCTGATGAAGCTTCTCTACCTCGCCGAGCGGCGTTCGTTCGAGAAGTTCGGCGAACCGATGATCGGCGACAAGTTGGTGTCGATGCCGCTCGGCCCGGTGCTTTCGATCACCTACAACCATATGAACGGCGAGCTGCGATCAGTCGAGGGAGGGTGGGACTCCTGGGTGGCTGATCGCGCGGAACACGATCTCGCGTTGCGCAATCCCCAGGCGTTGCGTTCACCCGAGCAGGATCTTCTGGAGCTGAGCGACGCCGATCTCCATATTCTCGGGGAAACCTGGCAAAAGTTCGGCCAGATGGATCAATGGGAGTTGCGTGACTACACGCATGATCACTGCCCGGAGTGGAAAGATCCGGAAGGCTCCATGATCCCGATGCAGCCGGAAGAACTGTTCGATGCCTTGAAGTTCACGCCGGCGCAGCGCGATGCGGCGATGGCAAAGCTTCGGGCAGAAGACGCGATCAATGCGGCCTTTGAGGCTGCACCCCACTAAGGGCGGTCATGGTGGGCTGGCAGCTGCAACAAGGCGCGACGCTGCTGATGCCCTCGGGGCCTGACGGAGATCACCTCTTCGTCGTTCTGAACGATCCTAAGGTTTTTCCTAACTACGGCTCGAATCCGCAGGTGCTGCTCGTTAACTTGAGCACGGTTCGGCAAGGCGTGCATTTCGATGCGACCTGCTTGCTTCAGCCGGGTTGCCACCCTTTTGTGAAGGTAGCGAGCTACGTCGTCTATCGCAGCGCGCGTGTCGAACCTGAGGCGCACGTGCTCGCGTTGGTTCAGAAAGGCCTTTTCACGCCGCAAGATCCGATGCCGGCGGCAATTGTCGGAGATATCAGGTCGGGGCTCATCGCTTCGCCGTTCACAAAACGAGAGTTCAAGGGATTGTCGATCTGACACGTCGCAAAACGCAATCATCCCTCACCATACGGCCGCGTCGCACTCATGCGCACGCTGATACCGATGTTCGCGGCGGCGTCGATCAGGCGGTCGAGGGTGAAGACGTCTTCGCCTTGCCTTAGCCGGCTCATCTGGCCGGGCGAGAGGCCGAGTTGCTCTGCTGCTTCGACGTCCTTGAGCTTGAGTTCGGCGATGCGTTTGATGATCCGCTCGCGCAGTTGCGCGCGCAGGGGAGCGCTGGGGGGTTGTTTGGGCATGATGGGAGTCTCCGAGATGACTTGCCAATTTTAGCACTGGCATAGGGCGGGGAGACAGGTGTCGTCTGACAGTACGGTGCTTTAATGTTTGAGAATGTTGGCTGGTAGCCCCTCCCTTGCAGGGCGCGCGTCCCGCTGCATCGGGACGCCGCTCAGCGAGCGGGCAGCATGCTGCCCGAAACCCTCGCTTCGCCCCCGGCCCTCTCCACGCAAGCGGGGCGAGGGAGTGCATGCCATCACACCGGCCTTCTCCTCGCTCGCGGGGATCGGGGGGGTGGCGGCTGCGTTTAGCGTTGTGCGTGGATTGGATGAAGCAGATTCCTCTGGCGGAGCCTGCCCCGAGCGCAGTCGAGTGCGCCCCGGAGCATGAACGGTGCGGTCACGACGGCAGCGGCTAAGTCGAAAGTATCAGACCTTCCACAGCTTAACCGCGCGCGACTTGCGGATCGCGGCGTCGCGGGTCGCGAGCGGCAGCTTGCGCGCGCGCAGTCGCTACGATGAGGCGGTCGGCCGGGTCGCCGTGGAAGGATTTGGGCAGGGCGTCGAGCGCGAGGATCACGTCGATGTCCAGCGGGACTACCGAGATCATTCGATCGTCGGCCGCTTGGGCGAGCCAGTCGGGAAAGCGCAGCGGCAGCTGCAGCCGGCGCTTGGCGGCCAGCATCTGGACTTCCCACAGGCTGACGGCCGCCAGAAACAGCTCGCCGCGCTCGGCCTTTGCGTCCAGTGCCGAACGCTCCGCGATCGATAGCGGCGAGTCAGGCGTCAGCCACCACACCCAGACATGGGTGTCGAGCAGCACGTTCAACGCAAGGCCTCGAAATCCTTATCGCGGATAACCGACTCGCCGGGGTCTGCGAGCAAGCGTCCGCCCATCGCCCGCAACCGTTCCCAGGGTTTTTGCGCCCTGCCGGACTTGGAAACCGCCGGCGTGCGCAGTTGCGCGACTACTTTCCCGCGGCGCGTGATCGCGACCGGCGCTCCGGTTTGCTCCACGCGGCGGATGATCTCCAGGCAGTGATGCTTGAACTGCGTGACTGAAATGTCCATTTGGCGGATTATAAATGACCATTTATGTGTTTTCAAGCGCGCGGCCGATGTTCGCGGCGGCGCCGGATGGTCCACCCTCGCCCCGGCCCCCTGCTTGCCGGCACTCTCGGAACCAGAGGTTAGGCGCCGGCTCGGCTGACCAGCGGAAACCGCTCTGGATGGCGAATGGACTCAACGGCCAAATCGACATCCAACTCGGGCCAGTAGAGATGGTTCGCGGATGGAAGCTCGACATGCAGAATCTTGCCAACCGCGACGTCCCGAAACCACGGAAATGCGGAGAACGGCAGGAACAGCTCTTCATCCTCCAGCAATAGCCAGAAGCCATTCTGAGAGATGTTGGTTACCTCAACCGGGGAAGTGCTTATGCCACGCGCTGCGGATGTCATGTTCGTGCTCCTGAACCAAGCGGAGTGCTTCGTTTATTTCGCGCTGGGAAAGACCAACAGCCTGGGCTAGCTCGATAGCGGGCTCAAGCCAGAACTTGGCTTCACCGATTTGGCCCTGAACATGCACATGTGTACTCTCGATTCTTCCCGCGAGAAAAAGTAGAAACGGAAGCCGCCTTCGCGAAAAACCGTTGGACTCATGTGCAAGATGCTACCCGCAACACCTGCCCCGGGGAAACGGCACCCAACGCTGCGCTTGGAGGGGAGAGGTCTGAGGGCAGGACTGTTACTCAGTTGTGCAACGCTTAATCGCGCGGCGTCTCCGGCTCTTCGCCGAAATACCCCGGTGCAATCTCGCCGGTGTGTTACGCCGGCGAACTGAGGCTTGATCCCTTGGCGTTGCCAGGCACGCCGAGAAATTCGAGCTTGCCGCCGTCGCGCCGGTATACGCCGCGTTCGGTGACCACGTAATCCATGGGCATGTCCCAGGGCTGGGGCCGGATGGTGGCGATCGCGCCCAGCTCGAAGCTCACGCCTATCACCAGCGGCTTCGAATCGCGCAAGCTCTCCAGGGTGCGGTCGAAAAAACCGCCGCCGTAACCGAGGCGATAGCCCTCGCTATCGAATCCGATCATCGGCAGCAGCACCGTGTCCGGCACCAACTCGGCGCCCGCCTTGGGGTAGGGGATGCCGAGCTTGCCCAGTTCCATCTCCACGCCCGGATGCCACTCGCGGAAAATGAGCGGCGTCTTCGGTGCGAGCACCACCGGCAGCGCGGTGCTCACGCCCTGCCCGCGCAGCCGGCGCATCAGGTGGCGCGCGTCGTACTCGTTCCGGATCGGCCAGCAGAAAGCCACCACCCCTTTGGCCAGGCCCGGGAACCCGCATTGCAGATGCCGGTCCATTGCCAGGCGCCAGGCGTGGAGCCGGTCCGCGGGCAGCGCCTGCCTGCGCGCGAGCAGCTCGCGCCGCAGGTTTTTGCGCCAGGCCATCAGATCAGCATGCTGCATATTTTTGATGCTCGTCATCCATCCGCTCGGTGGAGCGTTTATACTATTCTCATCATGGACTTAGCAGGAATACTCACTATAGCACCGATGCTGCGCGCTCTGATGCTCGCGTTCGCCCTGGCGGCGTTGGTGACACAAGCGGCGCCCTCACGCCCGCAGACGCAGGAGGAGATCTTCCTTGCCGCGCATGCCGCGGCGCGCGCGGGCGATTACGACAAGCTCGCCAGGTACGAGGTGCAGCTCCAAGGTTACCTGCTCGAACCCTATGTCGAATCCTGGCTGCTGCGAGCGCGCCTGGAAGATGCGAGTGCGGACGAGGTGCGCGCCTTCCTCGCGCGCGAGCAGGGGAGCTTCCTCGCCGAGAAAATGCGCAAGGAATGGCTGAAGGCGCTGGGGAAGAAGCAGCAATGGGATTTGTTCCGTGCCGAGCATCCGCTGCTCGCCGGCGAGGACAACGAGATCGCTTGCTACGCGCTGCAGGCGCGCTGGCAGCAGAGGGACGAATCGGCGCTGGCCGAAGTCCGCGCGCAGTGGACCGCGCCGCGCGAGTTGCCCGAAGGCTGCGTACCGCTTGCCGAAACGCTAATCTCTCGCGGCCAGTTCACCAGTCGCCAAGTGTGGGAACGCATACGCCTCCTGCTCGAGGCGGGGGCGGTCAGCGCGGCGTGGCACACCGCCGGGTACCTGCCGCCCAGGGAGGCGCCGGACCGCGGGCAGCTTTTTGGCGTAGCCGCCGGACCGCAGCGCTACCTCGACGACAAGAAGAAGGACTGGTCACGCCGCCAGGTGCGCGAGCTCGCCATGTTTGCGCTGCATCGCCTGGCGCGCACCGATCCGCTCGCGGCTGCGGGTTATTGGGACAAGAAGCTGCGCGCGAAATTCTCCGCCGGCGAGCAGGGCTACGTCTGGGGCCAACTCGCGCTGCACGCCGCGCGGCGCAACCTGCCCGAGGCGCTGCTATGGTACGCCGAAGCTGCCGCAGCGCCGCTCGCCGATGAACAGCTCGCCTGGCGCATGCGCGCGTCCTTGCGCCAGGGCAATTGGAATGAAGTCAAAGTGACAGCGGAAAAAATGTCGCCGCTGCAACGCAACGAACCGGCCTGGATCTACTGGCAGGGGCGCGCCGCCCTGGCGCTGGGAAATGCCGCCGAGGCGCGTACCCTGTTTGCGCGCATCGCCGGCGAACATCATTTCTACGCCCGGCTCGCAGCCGAGGAACTGGGCCTCGCGTTCGACATTCCGCCCAAGGGTTACACGCCGGCGCCGGAAGATGTCGCCGCGATCGCGCGCGAGACCGGCTTCCGGCGCGCGCTGGCCTTGTACCGCCTGGACCAGCGCTTCGACTCGGCGCGCGAATGGATCTGGTCCATACGCGGCATGGACGACAAGCAGCTCCTCGCCGCAGCCGAATTCGCCCGGCAAAACGAAATGTTCGACCGCGCCATCAACACCGCCGACAAGACCCTGGCGCTGCACGATTTCAGCGTGCGTTATCTTGCGCCTTATCGCGAGGCGCTGGGCGACAATGCGCGCGCGCGGCAACTGGAGGAAGCCTGGGTGC
>Ga0082335_1001594_pt1 | contig 46701 bp, 36 predicted proteins | sample Subgrocontami58m_FD_72375 | JGI IMG/M metagenome (GOLD analysis project Ga0082335, IMG submission 72375) | Subsurface groundwater microbial communities from S. Glens Falls, New York, USA - GMW37 contaminated, 5.8 m (SPADES assembly) (version 2) ...
GGGTGGTGCGGGCCGGCCGGGGCGTGGACCCCTCGGATCTCTACGCGGCGGCGGTGGAGGACTTCGGCGCCGCGCTCGTGCGGAACCCGGCGCGGGCGGAGACCTGGATGCAGCGCGGATTGGCGCGGCTGAACTGGGGGAACCACGCCTTGGGGACGGGGAAGGACCCGGCCGAGCGGTTCGGCGCGGCGATCTCGGACTTCGACCAGGCGATCAAGCTGGCGCCCGGCATGGACGAGGCCTGGATGCGCCGCGGGCTGGCGCAGGTGAACTGGGCGAACGCGAAAGCCGGCCGGGGGGAGGATCCGAGCGGGCTCTATGCGGCCGGGATCGCCGATCTCGGCGAGGCGCTCGCGCGCAATCCCGGACGAGACGAGTCGTGGGTCAAGCGCGGAATTGCGCGGGCGAACTGGGGCGTGTTGAAGATCGGCCGGGGGGAGGACCCCGGAGAGCTGTACACGGCGGCGCTGGAGGATTATGCGAAGGCGCTCGAGGTGAATGCGACCCGCGACGAGGCGTGGCTGAAGCGGGGGATCCTGCGCACGAACTGGGCCGCGTGGAAGCTGACCCGGGGCGAGGACGCGGGTGAGATCCTCGACGCCGCGATCGCCGACTTTGACGAAGCCGCGCGGAGGAACCCGAACCGCGACGAGACCTGGACGCGGCGCGCGGCGGCGCAGGTCAATCGCGGCTATGCCCTGCAGGTGAACGGGAAGGACCCATCCGAGGCGTACCGGGAGGCGATCGGGGACTACGGCCGCGCACTCGAGAGGAACTCCGCGCGCGACGAGACCTGGTTCGGCCGCGGTTCGGCGCGGATGAACGTCGGGCTGTGGCTGCTCGCGAAGCAGGAGGACCCGGGGGCGGAATTCGGCGGCGCAGAGGCGGACCTCACCGAGGCGCTGAAGCGGAATCCGGCACGGGTGGACAGTTGGCTGACGCGGGGCGGGGCGCGGACGGCTTGGGCCGAATGGCGGGCGCGTCGGGGGGAGGACGCGGACGCGCAATTTGCGTCGGCGATCGCAGACTACGAGGAGGGTCGGAAGCGCAATCCGCGGCGGCCCGACGCGCGGCTTGCGCTGGCGCAGGCGCACGCCTCGCGGGCGCTGGCTCTGGGGCGGGCGGGCAAGGCCGCGGAAGCCGAGGCGGAGGCGGATCGAGCGCTGGGGGTCGACGAGGGCGCCGATCGGGCGTGGGCGGCGCGCGGCCTGGCGCGTCTGCGCGCGGGGAAGGCGCAGGAGGCGGCGGCCGACTTCGCCGAGTACGAACGGCGCGCGCCGGCGGATGACGGGCTGCGTAGCGAAGTGGAGCGGTGGAAGGAAGAAGGCGCGGGCGTGAAGTAGCGCGGCGGGCGCCGCCGGCGAGGCCCGCGGCCCGCGGCGAAACCCCAAGTCCCAAGACCCAAATCATAACGCGGCCGAGGCCGCAACCAAACGGCGGTCATGGCAAAGTAGAGTCGAACCGGGGCGCGGGTGCCCCCCGACCGTGTAGAGGCCGCACGCGGCCATGCACGAACGACGAGTCCCGTTTCCAAAGCCCGCTCATCGAACCGGACGTGCGGTTTTCCCGCATCCGGCTCTCGGACGGAGGTCACACTCCCGCATGCCGCTGGCGAGTCGGTCGTGGTCGCCCCGCGCCGCAACAAGATTCTGCAGGATAGGGACACAACGCTCCAGGCAGCGTCTGCTGCGGGAACACTTCGCGCGAATGGTACCCCCGAATCCCAACCCGGCGCGCGGCGATGGTTCGTAGCCCCAACTCCAATCCAGCCAGGTGGAGTGCTTCCACGAGCATCGGCGCGTAGCAAGCCCTCAGGGCTTTACAAATTTCTATGCCTCTTTCCGTTCGGCCTCGCGCAGTCGAGTGCTTCGAATTTGCAACTCCAGCGAAGATCACATCTTTGCGAATCCGCATCGCGCGCGGCACTCGTCTTGCTTTCCCAGAGCTGGCATCGGCGGTGCGCCCAGCCGAGATCAGGGGGGAGAGAGATGAGCCTTCGCGTGCGACTTGTTGCGGCAGCGGCTTCAACGGCAATCTTGTTTTTCGCGGGCCCGGTTCCGGCCGACGAGATCGGCTGGGTCGAGGTCGAAATGAAGTACGTGCCCTGGAAAGCCAACCGATCGAAGGAAGGGTACGAGCATCTGCCGATGACCTGTCCGCGCTCGCTGGCGCCGGGCGGGTTCGTGCAGCAGGGGCAGCAGCAATTCATGCCGATCTCCGGAGTCGGTTCGGCGGGCCGCGGGATCCCGGTGACCACGCTCGAGACCAGCGTGGAGATGGACACCGACGCCGACGGCAAGGTGGACGCCAAGGCGAAGGGCAAGGACAGCTGCGTCCAGTTCCGGCTGAAGAGCGACGACGGCACGGCGTACGACTACATGGCGCGGATCACGCGCTGCGAGATCACTTCGTCGAGCGTGCAGTGGGTCTACCAGCGCTCCTGCTTCATGGAAGGGACCTTCGACAAGACCCGCATCCGCCTGATCGATGATGACAACGACGGCGTTTACGGCAGGGCCGGGCAGGACGCGATCGCGATCGGCAACTCGGCGGATCATGCGGTTCCGGTCGGCCCGGTGGTGAGCGTGAACGACAAGGTCTATCACCTGCGTGTGCATCCGTCCGGGACGCGGCTCTCGCTGAAAGCCTACGAGGGCCCGACCGGCCGCTTGGACGCCACGTCGAAGTACCAGTCCAACGGGAAGCTGGTGTGGGCCGCGTTCCGTGCCGGCGAGAGCTGGTTTGACGCGGCGACCGCGGGCAAGGGCGGCCTGCTCGTACCCGCCGGGACCTATCGCTTCCAGATGGGGCGGATCTACAGCCGACCTCAGGGCGCGCGGATCAAGGCCGGGAAGATGGACCCGGTCGAAGTACCGGCGAACGAGACCGCGGTGGTCGCCTGGGGCGGGCCGCTGACCGCGCAGTTCCAGTACGGTTTCGAGGGCCGCATCCTCAAAATCGCCCCCAACGGCCCGGCGTGCGGCATGGCCGGCGGAGACGTCGCCGCCAACGGCGGGTGCCCGTTCGGCGCCGATCCGATCTCGGTCGAAGGCAAGGGCGGCGAGGTCTACTGGCGCTTCGAGCCCGAAGACTTTACGCCCAAGGTGGTCATCCGCCGCAAGGACAACAAGAAGCCCGTCCACAAGGGCAATTGCATCCTCCGCGCCGACCACCGCACCTACCACCCCGCCTGGTGGATGTGGCGCAACGAGTACTCGGAGCAGGTGAAAAACGAAGAGGGGCCCTTCGAGGCGATGCTAGAGGAGGATCAGTTCGGCAAGCTCTTCCCGGGCCTGATCACGAGTGAGTGGAAGTAGCAGAATGGGCGACGACGGGTACCGGGCATCTCTACGGCTGAGATTCCGTCCCGGCCGCGAGCCGAACCCCCGTCACTTCGCGCCGCCCTCGCCCATCGATTCCCACTGTGCGGCGGCGTCGTTGAGGAACCACGGGGCCGCAAGATAGAGCGGCAGAAGCGGCCAACCGCCCAGGCACAGGGCCATCGCGTGGATGAGCAACAGCACCCCATCCGCGGAAGCGATTGCGGAGAGAGCAGAGCGCCCGCGCACCGCGGCGCACGCGCTCACGGTGATGGCCAGCAGATAGGCCCCGAGGAGAACCACCCAGGCGAGCGCTCCTGCCCCGACCCACCCGAGCTGCGAGATCCGGCAGCAGAGCGCAGGTTCAAACAAACCACGGCCGTGAAACGAACGATGTCCGACCATACCCTGGATCGCCCCGATGAGGAGGAGAAGCGGCAGGCTCGACAGGCAGACGAAGCTCCACACCCGCATGCGGGCGGCGAGGAGTGCATTGTTCATTCTTGGCCGTTGCTTTCCACGGTCGGCTTTGAGACGATGGTTCGGTGATCGAAATCTGCGAAATCATGGCCGCCGACGTTTCATTTTCTATCGGCGACGGGCTGCGCCCTGGCTCGGTTGCCGACGCCTTCAAGAGGAGAACCCTGATATGGCACTGAGTGAAAAGTCGCGCGGCATCCTGCAGGCGATCGCAAAAGGCCACACTTACGAGCAAATCCTCGTTCAAGACTTGGCATGGACTTACCACGACATCTTCCAAGCCGCCGCCGAGGCGCTCGAAGCTCCGCAGGCGACAGATGAAGGCAAGAGCTACGATGTGGAGGAAATTCGCCATGACCATCCCCGCGCCTATGAAAAATGGAGCGCAGAGGAAGACGGGCAGCTTTCCGAACTTTGCCGAAGCGGGAAAAGCGTGAGAGAAATCGCAAAGACTTTGCACAGACAGGAAGGCGCAATTCGCAGCCGATTGGCAAAATTGAACCTTGTTGCGCCGTCTTGAAACATTTGACTGAATTCGCAGGGCCGGTCAGGATCGCCGCTCGCGGGAATGGAGTCAGCGAGAGGGACTCCAATGTGTTCGCATCCCGCTCGCGGAGCAGGCACGTGGCCGCCAGCGGAGGCGAAAGCCACGCGAGGAACACGTAGAGGATCGGAAGCATCACCTCGAAGCCGCCGATCAACAGTAGGATGAGGATCCCTGAAGCCACGGGGAGCAGGTTCGTCGCCCATGCTCGCAGTGGCGCCGACGGCCTTTTCGGGACGATGGCACGGAGATAGACCGGGTTTTCGGACAGGAACCAATCGGCAGGATTCCACCAAGCCACGGCACTCTTCCGAACTGGCGGCCCAAGCGTTCATGGCCCTTGACACGCGGTTCCGTTATCTCCGGAGCCGGATCCGCGTCATCAGTCTTCATTCGCATGGACCGCGCGCCGCAGCGCCCCTCGTCAGACTCTACGTTCTCCACACCTCCGTTGCAATCCGTCGCACGTTTCGTTCAACCAGCGCAACGTCTCGTTCGATCGCGGGAGACACCAATTCCGCGGGATCGATCGCAGGCTGTATTCCGCAAACGGGTTGGGTAACTCTCCGTGATGGGCATGCCGGTTGCATCCGGATCTCCCACACAACAGGGGGCCCTGGCACGGAGGTCACGCCATGGATCAGCTCACGTCTCTCGGTACCGCGGCGGGTCTGTCGTTCGCCGCGGGGATCAACACGTACGCCACCGTTCTGATCGTCGGGCTCGCCGTGCGCTGCGGTTGGGTCACCAACCTGCCGCAGGGTCTCGAAGTCCTCGGCTCCACGCCGATCCTGGTGGTGGCCGGGTTCATGTATGTCTGCGAGTTCATCGCCGACAAGATCCTGGCTTTCGACAGCGTGTGGGATGCCTTCCACTCCTTCATCCGGCCGGTCGCCGGCGCCGGGCTGGCCTTCGCGTCGATGGGCACCGCCCAGCCGGAGTTCGTGATCGTGATGACGCTGCTCGGCGGCGCGGTCGCCGGCACCACCCACGCGGTCAAGGCGGGCACCCGTCTGGTGGTGAACACCAGCCCCGAGCCCTTCTCCAACATCGCGATCTCCACCGTCGAAGACGTCGGCGCGTTCTCGCTCGCCTGGCTCGCAGTCGCGCACCCGCTGTTGGCGGGCCTCATCGTCGCCGCGCTGCTGGTCGCGATCATCACGTTCGGCCCGGTCCTCCTGCGCATGGTCCGCTTCGTGCTCGGCGCGTGGGGCTCCAAGGTCGGCACCTGGTTCGGCGGTCGCGTGCTCGCCGACGAACTGCCGGGGGACCACCGCGCCGCGCTCGGAGGCGTGGAGCCGGCTCTTGTGCTCGCCTGCACCGCGCGCCGGTGCGGCAAGGCCGGTCGCTGGCGCCGCGGGTACCTGTCGCTCGCCGGCGGCCGGAGCGCGTTCACGTACAACCGCTGGTTCCGGGTCTGGACAGAACCGCTCCGACTCTGCCCGGGCAGCACCGCGGAGCTGCGCGAGGGGTGGATCGCCGACACGCTCGAGGTTCGGGAAGACGGCGGGGAGGTGATGGCGCAGTTCCTGGTGACCAAGTCGCGCACGGTGCTGGCCGCACGCGCGGTCCGGGCGATCGCCCCGGCCCGCGCGTCGCAGGGCCTGGAGGCGGCCTAGGCGGCGGCGGGCGCCCTCCTTGACTTGCGTCGCACGCGCGCCCGTCGCGGCCCTTGTCAGCGGTTGAGTCGAGGGAATAGAATGCACGAGGACCACGGAGACGAAGAATCGATCCCGCACGTGAACCCGGAATCAATGGGAGTCGAAGATCGTGACGACCAAGGACGCGGTCTTGGAACTGATCCGCAGGTTGCCGGAGAACGTCTCGCTGCCCGAAATCATGGCCGAACTCTACTTCAAGCAGAAGGTCGACGCGGGCCTCCGTGAATTGGACGAGGGGCGAGGGATCTCGCACGAACAGGCACGGGAGCAAATGAAGAAGTGGCTCGCCTGAGCTGGTCCCCTTCCTCCCTACGCGATTTGGAAGTCATCGCGGATTTCATCGCGCGTGACTCCCCCCATTACGCTCGCCTGACGATTCAGCGTATCGTCTCTGCGGTAGAGCGACTGACGGCCTTTCCGCAGTCCGGGCGCAAAGTCCCAGAATACGGCCGCGAAGACCTTCGCGAGGTGTTCCACGGCAATTACCGGATCGTGTACCGAGCGCGTCTGGACGAGATTGAGGTCGTCACGGTCGTCCACGGCGCGCAACCTCTTCCGACAGATCCGCCACCGTAGCGCAGCGCGTCCCGCACCGGCCTATTTCACGGCAGGCCGGATCTTGCGCAGGGCCTCGGCGGCGGCGTCCCGGACGAAGTGATTCGACAACTCCCGCGTGAGTTGCGGGACCGCGGCGGCCGCCGCCGGCCCGATCTCCCCCAGCGCCCGCGCACACCAGTATCGGATCCCATTGTCCATCTCGGTCAAGCCGGCGCACAAGCTCTCCACGGCATCCGCGGCCACCGGCCCGAGACGGGCCAGGACTTGGGCCGCGCCCGCTCGAACGTCGCGATCCGGGTGCCGGAGCGCACGCAGCAACTCCGGGAGCGCTTCGGCGGCCGGCCTCCCGATGTTGACGAGTGCCCGTAGCGCCGAACTGCATACCGAGGCCTCGGGATCCGCCAAGGCTCGACGCAGGTCGGGCACCGCACGCGAGGCTCGGGAGCCGATTCGGGCCAGCGCGAGGGCCGCGTGCGCGCGCGTGTTGGCCACCGGGTGAGCGAGGGTCCCGATCAGGGCGGCGAGGACTTCATCGTCCGCGTCCCATCGGCCGAAAGCGAACGCCGCCTCGGTTCGAACGTGCTGATCGACATCCTCTAGTCGTTCGATCCACGCGCGAGTGAGTTCCGCGGGAGGATCGCGGAAATCACCGAGCGCCATTGCTGCCAATCGCCGCACTTCGGCATCGGCATCGGTCAATCGACGCAAGAGGTCCGGCGGGGCGCGCTCCCGATTCGATCGGTCGGGGAGGCGGCCGATGGCATGGGCCGCGGCCTTGCGCACGGACAGGGATGGGTCATTCAGCGCCTCGATCAACGCGGGAACCATCCTCGGCGCCAGCGTTGCAATCAGGGCGGAAGGCACCGTGGCGCGAACCCATTCATCGGGATCCCGCAGGATCGCGGTGAGCGCTTCGCCGGCCCGGCTCGCTTTTGTCCCGATACAGTGTAGGGCCATTACGGAGTTGCGTCGAACCTCGGGCGAATCGTCCTCAAGCGATTGCATGAGGTTGGGAATCGCAAATTCGGCCTTGCCGCCCAGATGGCAGAGAGAAATCGCAGCGCAATTGCGGATGAATGGATTCCGGTCCTGCAGCCAGGAGATGGTGCGATCGAGGGAATCGCCTCGGTCCTCGGTCCGTCCGCCTCGGGGTCGGCCACGAAGTACTCGACGTACCCGATCAGCATCTCGTCGGTGGACTGCGGCCCCCAGCGCACCGGGACCTCCGCGTTCGGGTTCGCCGGGTTCCCCTTGCTGTTGTCGAACACCGCGGTCACGTCGATTCGGCTCCCCTTCGCCAGCGCCAGCGGCTCGCGCAGCTTGTACGTCAGCTGCCAATTGAAGTCGTACCGCGGGACGTCCAGAAGCGTCCTGCGCTCCCCCCCGGGCGCGACCAGTTCGAAGCGGAACGACTTCCCCCGCAGGTGCAGGTGCGGGGAAAGCCCGAGCAGGACGACGTCGGTGGGCACCGGGATCCCGGCCTTCTCTTCGTGGGCCTCCACGCCCGCGGGGATGGCCAGACGCGGGTTGGCGATCCCCACCGTATGCACCGCGTAGCGCGGCTTCTCCTTGGCGAAGCGCAGGCCGAGCCGCGTCCGGTCGACGCGCGTGCGGCCGTCGGGCGTGTAATGAAGCTGGAAGAGCAGCGAGGCTCCCTGGGGAAGCCGCTTGGCGTAGCCCTCGGGATACTGCACCATTTCCGCGCCGGGAACGTACGCGGCGAAGAACCCGTCGCGCTCGCTGATGCGCTCGCGCAGTGGGTCCAGCGGCGGCCGCTGCGGATCGGGCGGAGGCAGCGCGAAGACGAGGACGTGGTGCACCACCTCGGCGGCTTCCGGCTGGATCTCGAGCGACTGCACCCAGCGGTCCTCCGGGAAGTCGGTGGGCACGCGGATGTGGACGTAGGGCATCTGCCCCTCGGCCTGCACCGGAATCGGATCGGGTGGCCCGAAGATCGCGTCCGGCTCGCCCATCCGCCGTTCGACGCGGGATTCCGGCATCGTCGGCCTCCTGATTCCACGCTTCATTCCCGGCCCCGCTCGCAGTCCCGCTGCAGACGGGGCGAGTACTGCGTGCGCCCTCGTTCCCGCCTGCGCGGGGGATTCACTTCTTCGGCCGGGAGAAGACGATCAAGGCGGCGCGGGGAAGAACCGCGCGGCTGCGACCGCGCCGGTACCAGCCGAGCACGCCGAGCCCGGCCACCAGGGCTAGACTGGGAAGCCAGAGATAAGGCAGGTACTTCGCCGACGAGGCGGGATCGGCGGCCACGGCGAGCAGGACGAGCACCGTCAGGCAGCCCCCCACGCCGACGGCGACGTATGCGGTGATCGCAAAGTAGGCGCCGATCAGCAGGCCGGCGCGGACGTGCGGCGCGTCGATCCGGCGTTCCTGCAGTTCTTCCAGTTGGGCGTGGACCCCGAAGCCGCCGGCCAGCAGGAACCAGGCGAGCATCGCTCCGTACGTCAACGGGGAGGGTCGATCCTGCCACGACACCAGCGGCGTCGCCGCCGCCAGCGAAAGGGAGAGGAGAAGGACCAGGAGCAAAACCTCGCCGAGTCCGATGCGAACCCGCGGACGCAAGGAACCATCGGCCAGGCGGCGCAGCAACCCGGGGAGACCTGAGCCGGCCAAGGCGACGCCGCCGGCGACGAGCATTGCCCACCGGGTGGAGGGCTCCAGGGGCGGCGAGAAGAAGGCGTGGATCTCCTTCCAGCCGGGCACGGCGACGAAAAGGAGAATCAGGGCCTGTTGCCACAGGAGGGCTTCCCACATGCAAGAGACGGTCGCGGCCCCGTCCTGGCCGCTGCGCCGCCAGGCCGCCGCCAGCGTGACGCCGGCGAGGAGCAGCCAACCGCTTCCGAAAAGCCATGGCCGCGCGCCGGGCGGCGCGTCGAGCACGGCCTGAACGGCTCCCCACAGCGGTTCCATCGGCGCGAGCATGAGCAGCACCGGCAACAGGAACGGCCAGACCCGCCGGAATCCGGAGGTGGGCGGTCGCCCCGTCCCGGCCGGCATGGACGATGCCGGGCTCGGTCCCTCGCTCATGTGCTCGCGCAGTTCTCCACACGAGGCCTTGCGCCGTGGCCAGCGGGCATTCTATGGCCCGGTGCCTCGCGCTGGCAAGGCGCAGGATCGCAGAGTCGCCACGGAACCAACGCAACCACGGTGGCCGCGGGGAGGGAGGCAGAGTGCATCCTGGATGGGTGACTTGCACGCGGCTTCCCGTTACTCTGGCGAAATCACCCGAAGGGCCGCGGTCGCGATCGCGGTGATCCCCCACGGAGGCAAACGCACCAGGTAGTCCCGGTCAACTCCCGAGGCACGACGATGCGCTGGCGCGAGTGGGAAGACAATCCCGAATGCCGGTACGAGGCCGCCAACAGCCGGCTGATCGGTCGGGGGATCGTCGGCTTCGCGGTGCTGACGGCGTTGGTCTACCTCGGCCGCTGGGGTTGGGCCATGGCCGCGGTCGACCCTCCGGCGCTTCGCGGGATGGCGACCGACGTCATGGCGTTCAGCCTCCTGGTGATCTACACCGTCCCCCCGCTGCTGTTGGCGGTTTCGCTCACGCAGGACCGCGATCGCGGGACCGGCGAGATGTTCCTGCTGACGGCGTGTCCCGCGTCGCGATGGATCGTCGGCAAGGTCGCCGCGCACATCCCCAGGTTCTTTGTGCTGTTCGTGGTCCTCGTCGTTGCCTCCTTCCTGGAAGGCTCGCTTCTGCTCCTGCAGGGAACCGGTGGAACGCCCGGCGAGCCGGGCGCGCAGATCGCCACCATCCTCCTCCTCCCTTGGGCCGCTCCCATTCTCTACATGGTCGGCGTGTCGGCGGCCCTCGAATCGGTCTGGCAGTGGAGGACCCTGCCCGCGATCGTGGGGATGACCTACGTGCGGTTGCTCGTGGTCGGCTGCGCGGCGCTGTTCATGATCGTCGGCCTGGCCGCGATCGGGACCGGATTGGGCTCGGTCTGGTTCCGGCCGGGCGTCGTCCTGTTGTCGCTCGTGGTGGGCGTTCCGCTGGCCCTGCGGCACTTCCGGCGCAGCCTGGAGAAGGTCGACGCGCACCTGGAGGAATCCCTGAATCGCGAGCCGGAAGAGTTTTCGCTCGTCTCGCGGCCGGGAGACGAAGCCGACGGCGAATCGTCGCCGGCGCTGCCCGGCTGCCTTCTGCTGCTCCTGATCGCCTATTGCTACCACCCCATCAGCCGCAAGTGTGAAGTGGTCCCGGTGCTCACGGCCCTGGCGGCGATGTTCGTGTACCTGGATGCGCGGGCCTCGGGCTTTCGCAAACGGATCGGGGCTCGCAGCCTGTTTCGCATGTCCGCATCGGAGTGGAGCTTCGTGGCCTTCCTCCTGCCGTTCGTCGGCCTGGCCCTGTACGCGTTGCTGCGCAACGAACTTCGCACCCGGAGGGCGCCCGCGACCTATCTCGCCGTGGCCGTCGTGATCAGCGCGCTGGCCCTGACCTGCTCCGCCATCAGCATCTCGCTCGGCCGGGGCTACGCCGCGCCGCTGCTGGGCTGACGAGGGGCCGAGTCTCATCCCTGGTCGAGCCGACACCAACCGACCGGCCGTCCCTGGCAGGATGGGGATCATCTCGTCGCGCGTGCTTCGCCCGCGCGCCCGAGGTGTAGCAGGGCGGTGACACCTACGCCACCGTTCTGATCGCGGGGCTCGCCGTGCGCTGCGGTTGGGTCACCAACCTGCCGCAGGGCGCACGGCCAGGAGGCGGCCTGGCCGCGGGCGAGCGTGTGGTGTGTGCGCTACTTCCCGCCCAGCTCCGCTTAGCTCACGAACCCATCATGGTCCGCGTCGTATTGATCGAACAGCGCGCGATACCGCTCCGGCAGTTCCTCCCGCGTCAGGCGCCCGTCCTGGTTGCGGTCGAGCCGCTGGAGGATGCCCTTGGCGCGCCGGCCGCGCGACTTCGGGTTGCCGCCGTGGAGCGCCTCTTCCGCATCCGCGGCGGTGACCAGCGGGTTCTCGTCCGGATCCGCCTCGGGGTCGGCCACGAAGTACTCGACGTACCCGATCAGCATCTCGTCGGTGGACTGCGGCCCCCAGCGTACCGGGACCTCCGCGTTCGGGTTCGCCGGGTTCCCCTTGCTGTTGTCGAACACCGCGGTCACGTCGATCCGGCTCCCCTTCGCCAGCGCCAGCGGCTCGCGTAGTTTGTACGTCAGCTGCCAATTGAAGTCGTACCGCGGGACGTCCAGAAGCGTCCTGCGCTCCCCCCCCCGGGCGCGACGAGTTCGAAGCGGAACGACTTCCCCCGCAGGTGCAGGTGCGGGGAAAGCCCGAGCAGGACGACGTCGGTTGGCACCGGGATCCCGGCCTTCTCTTCGTGGGCCTCCGCGCCCGCGGGGATGGCCAGACGCGGGTTGGCGATCCCTACCGTATGCACCACCATTCCCGCGCCGGGAACGTACGCGGCGAAGAACCCGTCGCGATCGCTGATCCGCTCGCGCAGTTGGTCCAGCGGCGGCCGCTTCGGATCGGGCGGAGGCAGCGCGAAGACGAGGACGTGCGCGGCGCGTCGAGCGCGTAGCCGAGGCCGTATTGGTCGTCAACGGATTGTGGTTGGGGTGATAAGCCCCTCCGCGGCCGCGCGGTTCCGGCCGTGCCAGGGTGCCGATGAGGTCCCAGGCTACCAGAGCCGCGCGATCTCCGCGAGCGCCGCCACCCGCGTGCACGGCTTGTCCGCATGAAGTCCCTGCGGATCGAGCAGCACCGGAGTCAGTCCCGCGGCGCGCGAACCCGTCACGTCGACGTGGTAGATGTCGCCGACATAGGCCGTCTCCGCGGCGATCACGCCCATCCGCGCGAGGGCGACCGCGAACAGGCGCGGGTCGGGCTTTTCGATCCCCTCTTCGTGCGAGTCGACCACCGTCTCGAACCACCCGGCGAGGCCGATGCGGGCGAGAAGGACGCGCACGGTCCCGTTGGCGTTGGAGACCACGCCCAGGCGGAATCGACTCTTGAGCGCGTCGAGCGCCGCGGGCACGCCGGCGGGGATCGATTCCCAGAGGTTGTGGGCGTCCTGGTAGGCCTCGAGGCGGCCGAATACTTCGGGAGGCACGCGCTCCACGCCCGCGAGCCGGGCCATGCGGTCGAGGTAGCGCACCCAGCGGTCCTGGTCGCGGCTGACGCCGATCACCTCGGGGCGGTCGAGCTCGAAGCGCACCAGCACCTCGGCCCGCTCCAGGTCCGCAGGCGCGACGTGCACGCCCTCGCGCGCGAACTCGTCGGCGATGCGCGCGAAATTGGGGGCGACGATGGTCCCGCCCGCGTCGAGCAGCAGCGTACGGATGGCCATGCCGCTCCTCCTACTCGTCGAACGCCAGGCCGGCCACGACCGACTCCCAGGCCCTGGCTTCCTCCGCGTTCCCGCCCCGCTCGTGGAGCTTCCGCCCGTTGGGCGGGGCTTCCTGGGGGAGGGCGGCGGGGGCGAGGATGAGCAGCAGGGTGAGGGCGAGCGACGGACGCATGGGACCTCCGCAACGACGACGGCGGAGCATAGCACGGGAGGCGGGGAGGGGCAAGGCGCTTCACCTCCGGATCAGTCGTCCTTCGCCCGCGCGGTGCATTGGGCGGGCGGAGAACCGACGACGGTCGAGAGAGCCGCCACGCGTCATCGCGAGCACGCGTCATCGCGAGTATGGTATGCTCCCCTTCCGAGTGGCCGGGGGTGCCCCATGGACCTGTTGGTGACCGATCCCGTGACCGGACGAAAGACCGGCCTGACGGCGAGCGTTCGCCGCGCGCTGAAGGCAATGGCCAAGGCGCGTCTTCCCTATTGCGTGATCGGAGCGACCGCGCTCGCCGTGCGCGGTCTGCCGCGGATGACCCGCGATCTGGACCTGGCAGTTCCGCTCGAGGAGCAGCTTCGAGCCGCTGCGGTGCTGCGTGCGGCCGGCTTCCGTGCCACGACGCCGGTGGGCTCGGCGGACGATCCCGAACCCATGGTCGTGTTCGTGGATCCCACCACTGATGTCGAAGTGGACCTGATGGGTGCCGCCGGCGATCCGGAACGGACGGTCATCCGTGAAGCGCGGCCCGCGATGGTGTTCGGGGCGCGCGCTCCCGTAGCCTCGCTGGAACACCTCCTGCTCCTGTACCTGTATTCGAACCAACCGCGGCACCTGGGCGACTTTGCTTCGATCGTGCAATCGGGAAAGGCCGACCTGCCCAAAGCCGAGCGGATGCTGCACGAGATGCACCGCGAGATGGTGCCCGCCTGGAGGCGGCGTGTGAAGCGGGTCCTGGCGCCGCCACCGCCGCCGTCGCGCCCGAAACCCCGTAAGCTCCGGTAGCCCACCTCACGTTCATGGTTCCCCGCCACTCCGCCGCGCAGTCGCCGCGTGGCCATGCCGCTCCTCCTACTCGTCGAACGCCAGGCCGGCCACGACCGACTCCCAGGCCTTGGCTCCCTCCGCGTTCCCGCCCTGGTGGTGGACGGTGATCGCCATGTCGCCGTCGACCACGACCGCGACCGAAGCGGTCACGGCTCCGTCGGGGCGGCGCATCCGGCAGGACCACGCCGCGCGTCCCTGGACCTTCCACTCCTGCTCATCCCGACCGGGGGCGTCGCCCCGCAGGCCGCGCTTCAGCATTTCGAGCGGGACTGCGACATCGTAGAAGTCGCATTCGAGGGCGATGCCGTCGCCGCCGCCGGGCGGGCGCAGGACCAGCGCGGGCTTGCGCACGCCGCCTGCCCAGGGGTGGAAGGACCAGCCCGCCGGTCGGGTGACGCGGAAGCCGAAGAGCGCGTGGTGGAAGACCTCCCCATCGACCGAGTGGGGGCGAAAGCCGTCCCCCAGATCGATCACCCGCGCGCCGTAATCGAGCCGCCGCACGGAGACGCGAAGGCGGTCGATGTAGCCGGTGGCGTTCATCATGGCCTTGGTGGGCGTCTCGTGCTGCAGGGACGAGGTGTCGAAGGTGATGTGCGCCGCGTCGACGCGCTCCCCGGGCATCGTGGCGTCGAGCGCGTGCCAGCCGCCTGCGACGTGCACCTCGGTCCACATGTGGCCGCCGAACACGCCTTCGTAGTAGAGCAGCCCCGACGCGACTCGCGAAGGCAGCCCCGCGGCCCGCGCCATCGCCGCGAGCAGAACCGCGTGCTCGGTGCAATCGCCCGCGAGCGTGTCGCAGACCTCCTTGGCGGTGGCGAAGCTGATCTGGTAATTCTTGTCCTGGATGTTGTCGTACACCCACCCCTCGAGCCGCTTGGCCGCTTTCCACGCATCGACCTCATCCGCCACCGCCTCCTTGACGCGCGCGCGGATGCCGGCATCGTCGGCCTGAAGCCAGCTGTTGGGCTCGAGGAACTCCGCCATTGCCGGGTCCTTCACCGGCAGGGTCTCGGCCGCGGCGGGGACCGTGCTCTCGACCTGCAGGGTCAGGGACGTGGCGTCGCGGGCGAGCACCTTCTGGCGGCCTTCGGCGATCTTCCAGCCCTCGAGGGTGCCGGTCTCCGCGGAAATGACGTAGGTGGCGGAGACGAGGCGGGAGGGGTGGGGCAGGGGCACATCGACCGGCACGCAGGCGGAGTCCAGCAGGTCCGGGGCGGGCCCGCTCAATTCCGCGAGCGCGACCTCCTTGGACACCACCACGAGGGTGAAGCCGCCCATCACGGGAATCTCGGCCTTGAGCATCTGGGCGGACTCATCGACCCAGCCGACCAAGGTCAGGCCGGGCTGCTCCGAATCGGTCTGTTCCACACGCACGAGTTCGCGCGGTTGGCCCAGCAGGTCGACCGTTTCCTTCCCGAGGACTTTGACCGAGATTTCGCCCGCCGTGAGGGAATCGGAGGAAAAGAGCAGGTACTGGTAGGCGGTTCCGGGCGCGACGCCCTTTTCCTTGGCGATCCGCCGCTCGCCCCACGAGCCGAGGATGTCGGGGCCCCAGGGCTGGGACGAGGCGCGCGTCTCGCCGGCGGTGCTGATTTCCACCGCGAGCGTCCGGCCGCGGACCTCGCCGGTGACGATGGTCTCGATGGCCGACTGGAGAGTGCGCGATTCGAAGCGCAGCAGTCGGCCGCCGGAGTCTGCCTCCTCGGTCTCGCGGGACCGTTCGCGGGTGGTCTCGCCGTCGAAGAGGGTGGTCATCTCGCTCTCGCTCGAGGTGACGAAACGCTCGCCCTGGCCATCGGGGACCGCCCAGGTGGTCTCGTGTTCCCAACCGACGCGGCGCCCCTGGATGAGGAGGACGACCCATTCGTCGTGGACCATCCGTCCCTTGGGCGGGGCCGGGGCCTCCTGGGGGCGGGCGGCGGCGGGGCCGAGGAGAAGCAACAGGGTGAGCGCGAGCGACGGGCGCATGGAACCTCCGCAGCGGGCCGGTGAAGGAGCATAGCATTTCCGCCGCCGGCGAGCTCCTGGCGCAGTCGAGCGGTCATCCTTCGCTTGGCAGCCGCCATCCCCGGCGCTACACTCCCCCCTATGGTACGCCCCCGTCCCACCACCTGCCTCGACTGCAGCCGCCCGCTCGGCGATGCCCCGGTCTACTGCATGGAGTGCGGTACGCCTGCCCATCGCGACTGCTTCGACGAGAAGGGCTTCTGCGCCAAGCCCGACTGCACCGGCCTGCGCTACCGCGAGACGCCCCGGGGCAAAGGCGTCAATCTCATCGCCGCGAAGCCGAAGGGACCGGATGCCGGCGCGGCGCGCGTACCGCGCAACTACTCGGTCGATTTCACGAGCCTGCGCGAGTCGCTGTCGCTGGCGCTGGGCATCGTCGTCCTCGTGATCGGATTTTTCCTCGTCCTCCATATCGGGTCGAAACGCACCGGGAAGACCAACTTCCCCGACTACGTCGCCTGGGTGGCGTGTGCGGTCGGCGCCGCCACCCTCGGCTTTCGCGCAGGCATCTCCGACTACCGCGTCTTCGACGGGCGCGAGCGGGCGATCTGGCTGTATCGACAGACCTTCGGCTACACCCACCGCACGCGCCTCGCCTCCTTCGACGTATGCCGAAGCGTCACCCTGGTCGGCCGCCGGGCCTCGCGCCGCGTCGGTTCGAAGCACAACAAGCGAACCGTCTACGGCCGCGAATGGCTCGTGGTCATGGACATCCAACGCGGGCGCGGCATCGAGCTCACGGATACCAGGTTCATCGAAGACGGCTGCTTCCGCGGCGGCCCTCCCGGCGATCTCCAGGCCATCGCCAGCTCCATCAGCCGGCTCGTCGGCGTCGAAGTCCGGGAACAGGCCCCCTGATCCGCCGGCGCTCCAGCGACCGGCGCTCATCCGCCGTGTCCGCACTCCCCCGCCCCGGCGCCTTCGCGTGCCCGCGCGCCCGCGCCATTGCCTTGATTCCCCGCCCGTCCGGCGGTAGCCTCATCCTTCCGATCCTTCCGCGACCCGCATTTCATTCGGGGGACACCGCGTGAATCCGCTGCTTCGCTCTTTGCCGGCCGTCCTCGTCGCGCTCCTCCTCGTCCTCCCCGCCGCCGCGCAGACCCAGGACGGCACCCAGACTCCGGCCGGCCCCCAGGCCGCTCCGGGAGCCCAACCCGCGGCGGCACCCGCCGACCCCGGCATCGTCGGCGCGCGCTGGCCCAGGCTCAGCCCCGACGGCCGACAGCTCGCGTTCTCGCTTTGGGGCGACGTATGGGTCGTTCCCGCTGCCGGTGGACGCGCCACCCGCCTGACGATGAACGAAGCGAATGACGTGCGCCCGGTGTGGTCTCCCGACGGCAAGCGCATTGCTTTCACCAGCGACCGCTCCGGGTCCTTCGACGTGTGGTCGATGCCCGCCGACGGCGGCGCGCCTCTGCGGCTCACTCACGACGCGGCCTTCGAGGTCGCCAACGCCTACTCCGCCGACGGCGCGTGGCTCTATTTCCAGGCGCTCGACGCCGGGGAGTGGCGGATCTGGCGGCTGCCCGCCGACGGCGGAACGCCCGACCCGGTCGTGCGCGACCTCAGCAGTTCGGCTTCCCTCCACGGCGACGTCGTCTACTATCTCTTCGCCGCCTCCGACGCCAAGGTGAAAGGCTATCGCGGCGCGGCCAACGACGAGCTGTATCGCCTCACCCTCGGCTCGCTCCCCGAGCGCCTCACCCGCAACGACCAGAACGAGCGCGACCCCCACATCGCCCCGGACGGCAAGACCCTCTTTTTCACGCGCGAGACCGGAGCCACGGGGAAGGACTTCAACCTGTTCTCGCTCCAGGTCGAGACCCGCGAGGAAAAGCAGCTGACCGCGCTCGACGAAAACGGCATGTCCCAGGTGAGCCTTTCCGCCGACGGCAAGCGGATCCACTTCGTGTGGAAGTTCCGCATCCACACGATCGACCTGGCCGCGGAGCCGCGCACGCCGGCGCTGGTGCCCATCGAGGTGGTCGAGGACGCGCGGCGCGACCCCACGGTGGACCGGACCATGACCACGGGGGCCGAAGCCGTGGACATGTCGGCGGACGGAAAGCAGATCGCGCTCGAGGTCGGCGGGATCTTGTGGCTGATGGACGCCGCGGGAGGCCGGGCCAAGGCGCTCACGGAGGGCTCCAACGACCACATGCCCCGCTTCTCGCCCGATGGCAAGACGGTCGCGTTCTACTCCGACCGCAAGGGGAACGACGATCTCTGGCTGGTCAATGCCGATGGCGGCAACTTGCGCCAGCTGACCTTTTCGCCGGAGGGGGAGCACTTCCAGAACTGGTCGCCGGACGGTCGCACGCTGGTCTTCTCGGCCGACCGCAACAACGTGCGCAACCTGTGGCGGATCCACGCGGACGGTTCCCAGCCGGTGCAGGTCACCAGCGCCACGTACAACTGCGACGACCCGAGCGTTTCGCCGGACGGCAAGTGGATCGCGTTCGACGGGTGGGCCAAGGGGAACGCGGACATCCATGTGATGCCGGCCGGCGGCGGCCAGGCGCGCTACGTGTACGGGACCCTGGCGCAGGAGGAATCGCCGCGCTGGTCGCCGGACGGGAAGCTCCTGGTCTTCACCCGGACGACCAACACCGGGACCGCGATCGTGCGCCACGTGGTGGTGACCGACCTGCAGGGGACGGGCGAGGTTGTCCTGGGGGACGGCCGCGACGGTTCGTTCACGACGGACGGCAGGGAGATCGTGTATGTGGACGGGCAGGGGCTGGTGAAGGCGTCGCCCGCGCCCGCGGACGTCGTGGGGGGCCGCGGGATCCCGTTCATCGCGACCCGGAAGGTGGCTCAAGCGGAAGAATTCAAGCGCGCGTTCGAAGAGGCGTACAAACGGGTGGTGGAAGGCTTCTACGACCCGAAGTTCCACGGCAACGACATGCAGGCGTTGTACCAGCGCTATCAGCCGATGGCCGTACAGTCGCGCACGCGGCTGGAGTTCTACGGCTACATGAACGAACTGGTGGGCGAGCTGAAGGCGAGCCATCAGGGGGTGAGCGGTCCGGTGACCGACACCGGCGGGTTCAACACGGGCCAGCTCGGCTGCGAGCTGATCCCCGAGGCGATGGCGCGCAAGCCGGGGGAGGACGAGAAGACGCCGCAGATGCTGCGCCTGAAGGTGGTGCGGCCCTCGAAGGGCGGGGCGGCCGACAAGGCCTGGATCCGCGAGGGGGACTTCATCTTCGGCGTCGGCGACCAGCGGTTGCGGGTCAACGACAACTTCTACCAGAAGCTCGAGAACACGCCGGGCAAGGGCGTGGTGCTCCAGGTGGGGACCCGGCCCGACGCGACGGACCTGCGTCAAGTGACGGTCGTCGCCGAAGAGCCGGGGGCCGCGCGCGCCCGCGAGTACAAGCTCTGGCTCGAGGCGGGCAAGCAGACCGCGACCGAGCTGAGCGAGGGGAAGGTGGCGTACATCCACCTCCCCGAGATGAACGGGACCGCGCTGCGGAACTTCGAGAACGAGCTGGGGAGCAAGGAGGTTCAGGCCGCGAAGGCACTGGTGCTGGACGTGCGCTTCAATCCGGGCGGGAACATCCACCAGCAGTTGATCGACATAATTTCCCGGCGGCACTATGCGGACAACTGGACGCAGAAGGGGGAGCCGACCAAGTCCCCGGGGCTCTTCTGGGAGCGGCCGGTGGTGCTCTTGATCAACAGCCGCTCGAACTCGGACGCCGAGGTGTTCCCGCACGCGTTCAAGACGCTGGGTCTGGGGACGATCGTAGGCGAGCCGACGCCCGGGAACGTGATCGGGACCAACGACGTGAACCTGTCGGATGGGACGGCTCTGCGGGTGACCACATGGGGCTTCAAGAACCTGGACGGAAAGAACCAGGAGGGGAGCGGCTGCCAGCCCGACATCCTGGTCGAGGTGACCGCGCAGGACCGCTACGAGGGGAATGATCCACAGCTGCGCAAGGCGATCGAGGTGGCGCTGGAGAAGATCACCCCGAAGCAGGAGGCGGCGAAGCCCGCGGCCGAGCCCGCCAAACCCGTCGAGGCGAAGCCCGAGGAGAAGCCCGAGGAGAAGCCGGAAGGAAAGCCGGAAGGAAAACCGGAGGGGAAGCCGGAGGGGAAGCCGGAGGGAAAACCGGAGGGGAAGCCGGAGGGAAAACCGGAGGGAAAACCGGAGGGAAAACCGGAGGGAAAACCGGAGGGAAAACCGGAGGGAAAACCGGCGGACAAACCCTCCGACGGCGCTCCCGGGAAGTAGGGGCCTTGCAAGTAACGAAGTCTCCGCTTCGGTCGCTTCTGAACGGGACTTCCCAGATCGGCCGGCCGTGACCCGTTGAGGGTCGCGCCCGTCCCCAGCCTCGCCCATGGTCGTCCTGCCGATGCCGACCTGCCGCAGGACACATCCCAGCTGTTGGACAATCCGTGAAATCCGCGTAATCCGTAGTTTGGTCTAGTTTGGTCCTCTTCGCGCACCATCGAAGGTCCCGCTGAGTCTGAATCTGAATCGGAGCGGGCGCGCATCCATTGCAAAGGGCAAAATCGCAAAGTCTCGAATGGCAAATCGTACCCGTGCCGCCGCATGCATGATCGGTGCCGCGCAGAAGCGACTTGCGATTCATTGCGGCTCTGCCGCCCGGGGAGCAATGCGCATCGCCTTCCTCTGGGACGTCCCTGCCCCGGTGCGCGCTCTGTTTCTCGCCCGCCTGCCGGAGCATGATCTGGTGTTTGCGGCCGGGGAGAGCGGCGACTCCGCCCTGCTCATCGACGCCGACGTGGCGATCGGCTGGCGGGTGACCGGGGACCAGATGGTTGCGGCGCGCCGGCTTCGCCTGTTCCAGACGCCGGCGGCGGGCGCCGACCACTTGGTGGGCGCCTTCCGCGACGCTCCGCACGTTCCGCTCTGCAACTCACACGGGAACTCGCGCACCGTGGCGGAAATGGCGCTCGCGCTGCTGCTCGCGCAGGCAAAGCAATTGGCCTTCCACGACCGGGAGATGCGGGCGGGGAAGTGGCGCCTGTGGGAAGAATTCCGGCCCAGCGCGATCCTCGAAGGCCGGACCGCGGGGCTGGTCGGCTTTGGGGCGATCAACCGGCGGCTGGCCGAGATCCTGCGGGTGCTCGGCATGCGCTGTGTCGCGATCCGGCGTGCTCCCGGAGACCGGGAGCCGCTCCTCGACTGGCAGGGCGGGCCGGGGGACCTGGCGCGCCTGATGGGCGAGAGCGACGCGATCGTGGTCGCCGCGCCGCTGACTCCGGCGACGCGCGGGCTGATCGGCCGGACGCAGTTGCGCGCTGCCAAGCCGGGGGCGATCCTGGTGAACGTCGCGCGCGGGGAGTTGGTGGACGAAAACGCGCTGTGGGAGGCGCTCACCGAGGGTCCGCTCGGCGGCGCGGCGATCGATGTGTGGTACGAATACCGCCCGGAGCCGGACGAGGCGGGCCGCCGCCGGCCCTATCACCGCCCGTTCCATACTCTGGAGAACGTGACGCTTTCCCCGCACCGCGGGGCGAGCCCGCTCGACGACGTGACGCGATGGGAAGACGTAGTGGAGAACGTGCGCCGGGTCGCACGGGGTGAGCCCCCGCGGAACCGGGTCGATCTCGAGCGGGGGTATTGAGCGCCGCGTGACGAGGCATTGACGCCAAACGGACCGCCTTGCCCTTGCCCGCTTCCCGACGAGAGAGGGCAAGGGCACGGGCAAAGCACGACGACGGGATGCGACCATCGTTTAGGGCTTGTGCCTGGTCCCGGAGCGCCGCGATTCCCCGGGGAGTCGCGGCTCTCCACGGCGCGCCGGGCTTCGTTGCTCGTCGTCCCACCCTAACACGGATTGGTGAAACGGAGCACTCAGGATGCAATGGGCACAACCCTGGCTGCAGGACATCGAGACCTGGTTCATTGTCGGCCTGTCGATCATCGGCTCGATGATCTTATTCACGATCGGGCTCGCCGTGTGGGCGGCTCGCCGCCGCCGTCGGGCGCCGCCCGAAGCACCCGCCGGCACCAGGCAGGCCTTGCCCGAGGCGTTCGTGATCGTGACTCTCGGGAGCCTGGCCGCCTTGCCCGCGTGGGGCATGCCCTTGGTGTGGTCGAGCCCGGGAGCCGTGCCGATCGAGATGCTCGTGGTGGCGGCGAGCGCCGACATCATTTCGGCCGTGCTCCTCGGCTGGGGCGGCGTGAAATCGGTGCGCGCGATCCGGGAGTCCGGTGGACGGCTCGGGGGTTGGGGCTGGGGCACGATCGTCATGCCTTGGATCCATGCGCCCCTGATCGGGGCGATGATCCTCGGGGAGTTGATACGCTGAAGCTGCGTCAGAGTACTTGGACCGGGTGAAATTCCCCTGAAACCGGCTGCGCCGGACCGGAGTATTACGGATTGGCCCGTGGGCCCCGGCGGTGCCGCGTCGCCGTCGATGGCCCCGTCCGCATCCTCGGCGTAGCGTAGCTCACGGACCTGTCGAGGCCCATACCATGCCTTCCCGCGTCGCGCTGTTCGCCCTCGGCTTCCTGCTCGTCCTCGTCCTCGCCGCCCAGCTCGCCCAGTTGCGCGAGTCGCAGGGCGGGCCCGATCGGCCGGCGGATCCCGATCTCGCGGCGCTGCGCACCGAAGTGAGATCGCTATCCCAAGCCATGGCGCAGTCCCAGCGCCGGCTCGAGCGGATCGAGGAGCACGCGGTGCGCACTGCCGAGCTGGTCGGCGAACTCGAGGACCGCTCCCAGGCTCAGGAAGTCCGCGAAGTCCAGCAGCAGGCACTCGAGGCCGAATCGGGCGGCGGCGCGGGCGGCGGCGCGGCCCCCGGCACCCTCGGGATGGGTCCCGGGTCATCGGGCGGAGTAGAAGGTGATGGGGGCATCCCCGAGGTGCTCCAGCGACTCGCCGAAATGGAGAAGAAAATCGAGCACCGGGGGAAGAACGGCGACCAGTGGAAACCCACCACCGAGGAGATGACCCGCGAGCTCGAGATGACCTCCGACCAGCAACTGGCCGTCGTGCGGGAGGCCAACTCCGCCAAGGACCAGCTCATGGCGTTGTGCCGCATCCCGCGCGCGGACGGTGGTCTGTTCCTGGACGACTTCGGCGAGGCCTACCGCGACTCGCTCGCCGATCCATCCGGTGGCCAGCAGAAATACGGCGCGCTCCTGATGCGCCTGATGGTCGAGAAAGTCCCCGGCCGCGATGCGACCTATTTCACCGAGCTGATGACGATCTCGGCCGAGGCCCACCGGGGCTTCCAGGCGGTGCTTTCCCCCAAGCAATACGCCGACCTCCAGGGCCACAACGTGGACGTGTTCGGCATCCAGACCGGGTACGACCCGGTCGGCGATTATGTGGCCGCGCGATGGGGTGGTCGGCCGAAGTAGCGCGGTCGCGGAACCGCGCCCCCGCCGCCGCGGGTCCCGCTCCCATCTCGCCGGGTCCCGCTCCCATTTCGCCGGGTCCCGCTGCCATTTCGCCGGGTCCCGCTGCCATTTCGCCGGGTCCCGTTCCCAGACCGAGCCCTGCACGCGATCACCCGCCCGGCGCAACCACCCGAATCCTGGCCACCGGCTTCGCCCCACGAATCTTGACCACTCCAACGAATTCTGCGCCCACGCACTTCCGGAAGGCGTACAAGCTCCCGCAACCCATTCCCAAGGAGCCCCGCCATGCCCGTTCGCCGCGCCACGCGTTTCGCCGTTCTGATCGCCGCCCTCCTCGCTCTCTGCCTCGGCATTCCCGAAGACCGATCCGCCGGCGCCGACCCCGCCGGGCCCGGGGTGCGGCTGCTGTCCCGCCGGACCGTGGTCGAGGTGGGCCGCCCCCGGGTGATCGCCTTCCGCATGGCCGCCGCGCCCGCGAGCGACGTCGCCCTCCCCTTCCAGGTCGCAGACTCCGGCGTCCTCGAAGTCGTCCGGCCCCCGGCCGTGCTCGGCGGGGAATCCCTAGGCTACCTCCGCGTGCTCGGCGTCCGCCCCGGCAAGACGCGCCTCGTCCTCGGCGCCGCGTCGCTCGAGATCGAGGTCCGCGCGCGCCGCGCTCCCGAAGCGCCCGACAAGGGCCGCCCGGTCATCGTCGGCCCGGCCACCGGCGCCGCGATCTGGGGCACCTTCGCCGTCGGCGTCGAGCTCGACCCGGACGGCGCGCCGGAAGAGCTGACCTACGAGCTGCGCCTTTCCGACGGCGGCAAAGCCGCCCTCGTCCGCGTCTCCGGCCCCGCGCGCGGGCCGACCCGCCGCATCTTCTTCACCGTTGACGCCGGCAGCCTCGCTCCGGGCCCGCTCGAGCTCGTCGCCGTGGCTTCGTCCGCCGAAGGACGCGAGCTGCACAGCGATCCGGTCGAAATCTCCGTGATCCGGCCGCGTCCCGAACAACTCCGCCTCTTCGAAGCCGAAGCCCCGCCTCCGTTCAAGCGCCCAGAGCGCTACGGCGACATCCTGCCCTCGGTGGGCGTCGACGCCGACGCCAGCGCGGAGGAGTTCATCGGCTCGGACCAGACCGCGTGCTTCCCCCTCTCCGTCCCCCAGGACGGCCTCTACCAGGCCATGGCCATCGTTCGCGGGACGTTCGGGGGCGGCGCTTGGCCAACCGTGGCCCTGCTGCTCGACAATGACGATTACCCCGTCACCAACGGCCGAGCGCTCGACGACCGCTGGCACCGCATCTCGGTCGGCGTGCCGTTCCGCCTGGCCGCCGGCGAGCACGTGATTGCGCCCTACATGCCCAACGGCTTCGCGGCGCTCCTCAGCTCCCGCAACCTGGAGATCGACCGCATCGAGATCACCCGCCTCGACGACCCCGCCGACGCGACCGGAACGCCGGATCTCGCGACCGCCGGGAAGACGATGGGAAAAGCCATGGTCATGTCGCGCGGTCGTGCCGCAGGTCGCGCGTCGCCGCTGCGCGTCGCCTTCGGCATACCGCTCGGCGGCCTCGCCGTCACCGGCCCGCTCGCGATCCCGGTCGCGATCTGGCAGCCGGACCCGACCGCCGCGCGCCCCCCGGCGGTGACCCTCCTCGTCAACGAGCGGCCAGTCACCACCCAGTGGTCGCTCTATCCATACTTCTCGATGGAGGCCGCCTGGTTCAAGCCCGGGGCCAACACCCTCCGCCTGCTCGCGGCCCGCGACTCCGGCGAGACCGCGGAGTCCCCGGTCGTGACCGTGCACTGCCCGCTCGGCGCCTCCCCCGCCGACGCGCCGCGGCCCAACGCGCGCTTCACCGCCCACGATGACGCGTGGGATCCGGAGGCCCGCGCACTCGCGTCCGCGGACCGCGAGCCCGTGGAGGGAAAGGCTCTGGCCTTCCGCTCCAACGGCCGCGCGGTGCTGCGCCTGCCCAACGAGATCACCGGCGCCTTCGACGTGGCGATCGAGGCCCTCGGCGACGAATACGAAGGCCCGCCCATGGCGATCGTCGCCATCGAGGCGCCGGGCAACCTGCTGCCGGTGGGCGAGGTCGCCGTGCCCGCGGGATGGAACACCTTGCCCGTCGGCGCCATCGACCTCCCGCCCGGCCCCAAGAGCCTGGTGGTCACCTTCGCCAACGACGCCTTCGCGGAAGCGGCGGGCGACCGGAATCTGTACCTCCAGGCGGTGACCCTCTCCCCCCGCGCGCCGGAAGGGGACGAGACGCCTCCCGAAGTCCATATCGCATGGCCGCCGGAAGGCCACGAGACGTGGAACGCGGACGCCCTGGTGGCTGACGCCTTCGACATCTCCGGCATCGCCGCCGCCGAGATGCTCGTGGACGGGATCGCCACCGGCATCCGCCTCGAACCTGCCGGAAAGCCCGGCCGGCTGGTCTTCCCAGTTCTCCTCCGCGGCCTCCCCACCGGCGCGCACACCCTCGCCGTGCGCGCCACGGACGGAGCCGGGAACGCGGTCGACTCCGGGTCGGTCGGTTTCCGCATCCTCGAACGCGCGGCGAGCCATACCGGCCGCTATGCGCGCGCCGTGCACTTGCTGAACCGTTTCGCCTACGGTCCGGACCCGCAGGAGCTGGCCGCGGTGCTCACCGAGGGAGAAGAGCGCTGGCTGGAGGACCGCCTTCGGCGCCCCTTCGACCATCCCGCGGAGGCCGAGGCGATGGCGTCGGCCCGGACCCTCTATCCGGCGAACGACAACGAGTACGACCCTGCCGTGCGCGTGATGCACCTGGCGATGACCACCCGCAACCCGGCGCGGACCCGCCTCGTGCAATGGGTGGAGAACCACTTCTCCACCTGGTCGCGCAAGGTCGGGATGATGCTCGAATGGCGCGACCACGTGACCTTCCGCCGGCTGGGCGCGGCGCCGTTCGCCGACCTGCTGTTCGCCTCGGCGAGCAGCCCGACCATGCTGCTCTACCTCGACCAGCAGTACAGCTTCGCCCACAACCTGAACGAGAACTACGCGCGGGAGATCATGGAGCTGCACACCCTCGGAGTGCACGGCGGCTACACGCAGAAGGACGTGACCACGCTGGCGCGCCTGCTCACCGGCTGGACCTTCTCGGACGAAGGGGACGGGTACAGCGGCGGGCCGGATACCGGGCACACGTTTCGTTTCGACCCGGCGCTGCACGAGAACGGCGAGGAGCGGTTCCTCGGGATGGCCTTCGCCAAGGAGCGTCCCGGCCGTCGCTGGGAGCGGCCGCGACTGGCGATCGAGCAGCTCGCGGCGCACCCGAGTACGGCGCGTTTCGTCTGCCGCAAGCTGGCCGAGCATTACGTTGCCCTGCCGGCCCCGGATGGGCTCGTTGACGACCTCGTGCGCGTCTTCGAGGAGACCGGCGGGGACCTCGCCGCCCAGCTCCTGGCGATCGCGCGCCATCCGTCCTTCTGGGAGGAAGGTCGGAAGGAGAAAGTGGCCACGCCGTTCGACCTCGCGGTGCGCGTGGCGCGCGCGGCGGAGACGCCCCTGACCGAGCAGGCGCTCGAGTTCCTCGCCCGCTGCGCCCACCAGATCTGGGATCGCGCGACCCCCGACGGCTACCCCGAGGAGGATCGCGCGTACACGGACACGAATACGCTCATCCAGCGCTGGCGCTACGTGCGGACGAACGCGGGGGCGATCGCCGCCGTGGTGCCGGCGTCCATGAGGAACCCGGAAGAGCCTGCGACCGCCCCCTGGCGCCAGACGCTCGTCGACCTGCTCGCGCTCCGGCTCACCGGCCGGCTGCTGGGAGGGGAGTCGAACCGGGCGGCGCTCGGAGTGTTGGAAGCCACGCAGGGAACGCGGGAAGAGATCGTGCTGCAAGCGGCGGCGTTCGTCGCGCAGCTCCCCGAGACCAGCATGAGATAGGAGGCCCGGCCATGGAACTGTCCCGCCGCTTCTTCCTGAAGATGTCCGGCGCCTTCGCGGTCTGCCTCGGCGCCGATCCGCTGTCGGTGTTCGCCGATCCCGCGGGGAAATCCGCGCGCAGGGGGAAGACCCTGGTCGTGGTCTTCCTGCGCGGTGGCGCGGACGGGCTCAACCTGATCGTGCCCTTCGCCGACCCCGGCTACGCCAAGCTGCGCCGGTCGATCGCGATCGCGCCGCCGGGGGCGGAGGGGGGAGCGCTCGATCTCGACGGCAGCTTCGGCATCCATCCGCGGCTGCACGCGCTCGTCCCGCACTTCGCCTCGGGTCTCGCGGTCGCCGCGCACGCGGTCGGGCACGCCCGCAACACCCGCTCCCACTTCGAGGAGCAGGACGTGTGGGAGACCGGGGTGGTGGGGAACACGATGGCCTCGGACGGTTGGGTGAACCGGCACCTGGCGACGTGCGCCGGCAACGGGCCCATTCGTGCCGTGGCGATCGGGGACACGCTACCGCGCATCATGCAGGGCAAGGTTGCGGCCTACGCGATCTCCGGGGTGGACGACCTGACGCTGCCGAGCGACCAGACCGATCCCGCCACGCTGGCCGGGGGCCTGCAGCGCGCGTACGGCGCGGGCGCGGGCGCGGGTTCCGCGCGCGACCTGCTCGGCCAGACCGGGAAGACCACCCTGGAGGGGATCCGCGAGCTCCAGAGCCTGGTGGGGAAGGAGTACGTGCCCGTGGCCCCGTACCCGGAGACGGACCTCGCGCGCAAGCTGCGCGAGGCGGCGCGCCTGATCAAAGCGGGGGTTGGCCTGGAGGTGGTGGAGATCGACTACGGCGGTTGGGACACGCACCAGAGCCAGGGCGGCGCGACCGGCTACTTCGGCGACCTGGCCCAGGACCTCGGCGACTCCCTCTCGGCATTCGCGATCGACCTGGCGGAGCGGATGGACGACGTGCTGGTGGTCACGCTGTCGGACTTCGGGCGCACCGCGGCGGAGAACGGGACCCAGGGGACTGACCACGGCTGGGCCAACTGCATGATCGCCCTCGGCGGCCCCGTCCGCCGGGCGGGCAAAGGCTCGCCGCGCAAGGTGCTGGGCGCGTGGCCGGGCCTGGCGCCGGAGCAGCTCTGGGAGGGGCGCGACCTCCTGCATACGACTGACTTCCGCGACGTGATCGGCGAAGCGGTGCGGGTGCACCTGGGGAATCCGAAGCTGGCCACCGTGCTGCCGGGACACGAGGCGAAGGAGGTCGGGTTGGTGGTGTGAGGGTGCGGCTGCGCCTGTGGATTCGCGCGCGGGGCCGCAGACCTGGCCCGGGCCAGGCAGCGCCGGCGCCGGAGATCCGCACCCGACCTGTTGACCTGCCCTTGCGCCTCCTGATACGGTGAATGCGCGCGTTTCGTCAGTGAACCCACCCGGGAGCAGTCATGACGCCCTTCCTCCAACAACCCCTGACCGTGGCCGACCTGCTCGAACGTCTGGGGGACATTGCCGCGAGTCGAATTCGTCTCCACCCCGCCCCCGGCACGGCGAGCGAGGCAGACCTCATCCGCGTCCACGACCACGATGGGCGGATTTGCGAACTCGTGGATTGCGTCCTCGTGGAGAAGGCTATGGGTTTCTTCGAGTCTCGCTTGGCGGCCGTGTTGATCCACTTGTTCGAGACCTTCCTCGAACGAAAACCCCTCGGCATCGTGGTGGGGGCGGACGGGATGATGCGACTGGCGCCGGGGCTGGTCCGCGTCCCCGACGTCTCCTTTGTTTCCTGGTCTCGTCTCCCCGGGCGACGCGTTCCCCGCACGCCGATCCCCGACTTGGCGCCCGACCTCGCCGTGGAGGTCTTGAGCGCCGGCAACACCCAGGCGGAGATGAAGCGCAAGGTCGGCGAGTATTTCGCGGCCGACGTGCGCCTCGTCTGGCTGGTCCATACGAGGTCCCGCAGCGTGCAGGTATTCAAGTCACCCGGTCGATCGGCTCAGCGTGGAGAGGGCGAGACCCTGTCGGGCGGCAGCGTCCTGCCCGGATTCTCCCTCACCGTAGGTGAGTGGTTCGAGCGCGCGGAAAAGGAGCCGCCCCGCGCGTAGCCCCTCCCACGTCGCGATGGCCGGAGCAGGTCCTCCCGGGTGTCTCCAAGCGCAGGCAAGCCGCACAAACCCGTTGGCGCTCTCTCGTCGCATTGCTACACTCCGGTGCATGGTCAAGGAAACGGAGATCGGCGGGCCGGGAGGCGCGGGCTTTCCGGACACGCCCTGGACCGCGATCCTGGCGAAGGCGCGCGAGCGTGGCGGGCTCGATCCGTCGGTGCTCGACCGGATCGCGCGGCTTTATTGGCGTCCGGTGTACTTCTGGTTCCGCTACCGCTGGAACCGCCCTCCCGACGACGCCAAGGACCTGACCCAGGAGCTGTTCACCCGGCTGATCAACCCCGAATCGGTGGTGGCGCTCGACCCGCAGCGGGGCCGGTTGCGTCTTTACCTGAAGGCGAGCGCGGACAACCTGGCGCGCCAGGTCGCCCGGGATGCCGGACGCCTGAAGCGCGGCGGCGGGCGCCGGCTGGCCGACCTCGACCAGGTGGACGAGGCGCGCTTCCAGGCCCCCGAAGACGACGCCGCGTGCGAGCGCCTGTACGACGCCGAGTGGGCCAAGGCGCTGGTGGAGCGCAGCATGGAGCTGCTCGAGGAGCGGCTCCGCCAGGCCCGGAAGGAGCGCTACGTGGAACTGCTTCGCTTCCATGATCTCGCCAAGGGCGAGACCCCGTCCTACCAGGATGCCGCGGAACGCTTCGGGCTCACCCTCGACCAGGTGCGCAATCATCTCCGTTACGCCCGCGGCCTGCTCCGCGAGATCGTCCGCGAGCACCTCAAGCAGTCGCTCGCGGACCCGACGGACGTCGACGGCGAGTACGAGCACCTGTTCGGTTCCTCGGGATGACCGGCCCCGCCGACACCTACGTACGATTGCGCGCGATGCTGGGCGCGGCGGACCGCGAGCCGGTCCCGCCCCCGGACGAGGCGTCGCGTCCCCCCCGCTCCGAACTCGACCGGTGGCGCGCCGACCCGCAACGTCGCATCGGCGAGTTCGTCGTGGTCTCCGAGGTCGGCAAGGGCGGCATGGGGGTCGTCTACAAGGCCTGGGACGAGCGGCTGCATCGCCCCGTGGCGGTGAAGGTCCTGCGCACGGATGGCGCCGCGGTCGACGCCGCGCGGTTCGAGCGCGAAGCACGCATCCTCGCGCGTCTCGACCATCCCGGCGTGGTCGGAGTGCACGGGCTCGGCACGCACCATCACGCGTCGTACATCGTCATGGAGTGGGTGGACGGGATCTCCCTGCAGGAGTGGCGCGCGGCGGGTCCGCGTGATCCCCACGAGGTCTGTGCGCTCCTGGCGGAAGTCGCGCGTGCGCTCGAACACGTGCACGCGCAGGGGATCCTGCACCGCGACGTGAAGCCCTCCAACATCCTGCTGGCCCGTCCGCGAGATCCGGCGGGACGGTCGGTGCCCAAGCTGATCGACTTCGGGATCGCGCGGAACGTGCTCGGAACGGTCGGACCCGCCTCGCTCTCCGGGATCGGGACCCCCGACTATATGGCGCCCGAGCAGGCGCGCGGCGACACCACGCGGGTGAGCCCGCGCAGCGATGTCTACGGGTTGGGGGCGACCCTGTACCACCTTCTCGCGGGGCGCCCGCCGGTGCACGAGCCCGCGCGCTCCGGCTCGCCCGACCCTCCCCGGTTGGTCCCCCCGGGTCGCTTCCGATCGGGGCTCGACCGGCGCCTCGAGGGCATCGTGCTGCGGGCGATGGACCCCGACCCGGCGGGGCGCCACACCGACATGGCGGCCCTGCGGTCCGAGCTGGAATCGTACCTGGCCGGTGCGGAGACCGCATCGTCGTCCCTCCTCCAGAGACTCGCGCGGGGCGTGATATTGCCCATGGCCCTGCTTGCGGCGGCGGGGCTCGCAGGGTTCGCGGTCCACCTGTTTGCGGCGCGGGACGCGCGTCGGGCCGGAGAGCAGCGACGGCTCGCCGAACGCGCATTCGTCCTCTACGAGCGGGCGACTGCGTTCACCGCGCCCGCCGCCGTGCGCGAGCGGGACGAAGCTTTGAATGATGCCGAAGCCGAGTTCGATCGCGTGCTGGCGGCGGAGCCGGACCACGCTCTGACCCGGGTGCTGCGCGCGTCGGTGCGCCGGCGCCGCGCGGACGCGCGGACCGACGACGCGGGGTATCGCTCCGCGCTGGCCGACCTCGTGGCGCTGAATCCGGCCAAAGCCGCGGAGTCTCAGGCCGCGACCGAGCGGCGCGCCATCCTCTCCCGGATCGGCGATCCCGGGGATGCAGGCGAATTCGAGCCCGCCGCGCAAGCGCGCGCCCTCGCGGCGTGGCGCTCCGGGGACGTCGAGGCGGCGTCCCGCCACCTGGCCGATCTCTCCGCCGCCCTCGAGAACGCCGATTCCCATCGGCTCCGGGGCCAGATGCGCATCGCCCAGGGCAACTACGAGGCGGGCGCGCGCGAGCTCGAGCGCGCCGTCACCCTCGAGCCGTACCTGCGCCCGGCATGGCGCGCGCTGATCGAAGCCCATCTCGTCTGGGGAAACGCCGCCGACGCCCGGCGCATGGTCGACCTCGTCGACGCGGGCGCGACGGATCCGCTCTGGTCGCACTACGACGCCCTGCTCAAGATGCGCGAGCTCGACCGCACCACCGGGACCGCGCGCCTGAAACGACTTCACGAGGAGCTGCCCGACGAGATCGACGTGCTCGGGGACCTCGCGGTCTTCACCCTGGTCGAAGGGGATCGCGCCGGGGCCCGGCGGCTGTTGGAGGCCTATCGCGCCCGGGTCACTCCCGGGCGGGAGGCGCACGCGCGGTATCACTTCATCGTCCTGGAGACCCAGGAGTCGCCGTCGGCCGCAACGGCGCGCGCCCTCGCCGAACTGGCGGCCGAGCAGCGCGCGGCGCAGGGAGAGGGGTTCGACTCGGAGTCGCGCGACTGGGCCGACCCGTGGTCGCGCGCCGCGATGATGTTCTGGCTCACCGCCCCCGCGATCCAGAAGGATCCGCTGCTCGAGCCGCTGCGGGCGGATGCAGAGCTGTGGGAGCCGGTCGCGAAGGCGATGGGGAGGTAGGAGCCATGGCCAACGCCAGGATCAACATGAGCCGTCCAGGCGGATTGGCGCACGGCCAGACATCGAAGAGCGACTACGTGTGCTGAATTACGAATGGGACTGATCCACACGGACCGCTCCCGAGTCGTCGCCCAGCCTGATCACCTGATCACAATCGCTCCCGCCACGCGTGGCCCGGGTGGCAGCGCTCGACGGCGCGCGCCAGCCAGCGACGCGACTCGATGGGCAGGGCCGGCTCCGTCGCCGTGAAGTCGGCCTCGTCGCTCGCCCGCGGTTCCTTGGCCTTGTAGAGCAGAACGATCTCGGGAGCGAGATACGGCAAGCCGTCGGGGGAACGCACCCGTTCGAGGTACCCTGGCAAGCGCGCTGCCCGGTCCGATCTGCGTCGACCAGGCTCCGTCCGCCTATGGGAGAACCCCGGGGGAAATCTGGCGCGACCGGATCGCCCGCCGCACGTAGACCGTCACGGATGCCGCGCCCAGGACGGCGCTCACGACCGCCAGCGCCGGCGCCCCATCGGGCAGCACGATCATCGCGGTGATCGTGGCCATCTGGACCACGGTCGTCGCCTTGCCCACCTTGGCGGCGCGGAAGTCGAACGTGCGCGGGCGCAGGCGGGGTATGAAGCGGAACAGCCCGTAGAGCGGGATCTGCAAGGCTTCACGCGTTGCCGTGAGCAACAGGAGGGCGGGGGGCAGCCGCCACGCCCACGCGACCGCCGCTGCCGCGGAGAGGATGAAGACCTTGTCGCACACCGGGTCGAGCCATGCTCCGATTTCGGAGGCCCCCTCCGAACCCGATCGCCGGGCGAGCCATCCGTCGAGCAGGTCGGAGACCACGGCGGCGGTCAGCAGTCCCAGGAGAAGCGGCTGATTCCGTGGGTCGATCCACACCGCCGCGGCGAGGGGAATCCGCAGCAGGGAGATGACGTTGGGCACGTTCCAGAATCGAGTCACGATCCGCCTCGCGCGGGATGATCCACCGGCAGCCACGTCCAACCTCTCGTGCCGGCCGGCCGGCCGAGATCGGGCACCCCGGAGGCCGCGGGATCGGTCGGTACGGACGCGACGGGGCCGCGCGATTCTCGCGCGCGAACGCGTGCCGATCAAGCCCGATTGCGACGCCGTGGACGAATTGCCGCTGGACCTTCAGACGGCGCAGGGCCGCCCCCGGCCCTTTTCCGCCGATTCGTCGCGCCGCGAGGCGGGTTCTTGCCGGTGGTCGGCGCCGAGTTCGGCGGGGCGTTCACCGCTCCTTCGCCGCGAGCGAGCGGGCGCGCGCGATCAACGCCGCGGATTCCGGGTCGAGCGACTCGTCGCCGATCGCGGCGAGTTCCTCGAGCGTCCATCGGCAGGCCTCGGCTTCTCCGCGATCCACCTCTCCTTCGAGCCGTGCGATGACGGCTCGGGCGAGCGCGCGCAAGCGCTCCAGCACCCACTCCCGGACCCCCTGAGGGAGGTGCGGATCCGCGAGCAGGCTGCGCCCGGCCGTGACGTCCGCTTCCCGCACGAACCGATAGAGCGGGAGCGCGCCGGCGATCGGTCCCGGGCCGAGGAGGGTGCCGAGGCACTCGGGATCCAGGTCGCGCAGCCGACGTCGGCTCGCGCGGCCCGCGCGCGTGGTGTAGAGCACCTCCGGCTGTCCGTCCGCGGCGGTCTCGACGCCCTGGAGGGAGACGGCGAGCGTCGCGGACCCGCCGCCGCGCTGCGGCTCGAGGAAGGTGAGCTCCACCATGCGTCCGGTCGCGTCCTGGAGGGCGCGCACGGCCGCGCGCTCGAATCCCTGGGCGCGCTCGAAGGCCTCCTGCAGTTCGCGCAGGGCGGGTCCGCGGCACGGCCAGGGCTGGGCGCGGGCGTCGCGGAGGAGGCGGACTGCCACGCTCACGTCGCGGGCGGCGAGCGTTTCTTCGAGCGCAACGAGCACCGCGGTCCAGCGGCCGTGTTCGTCCGCGGCGGTCGCCTGGGCCTGCTCGGCGGCCGTCTGCTCCAGCCGGACCGCCTCGGCGCCGACCTCGGTGCGACGCGCTTCTTCCGCCTGGACGAGCACGGCGAGGTGGGCTGCGATGGGCTGCGCCTGGGCTTCGGGAAGCAACGCGAGCTGCGCTGCGAAATCGGCCCGGCGCTCGGGGGCCTCGGCGGCGGAGGCCTCCATCGAAGCTGCGAGCTCGTTCGCCCACTGGGCGGCGGCGGCCTCGGCCGCGCTGCGGAGCTCGAGCACCGAAGCGTGCCGGGCCATCCGGGGCTGTTCCATGCCGAAAAGGTCGAGGCGTGCGAGCGCCCCGCGAAGGTCTCCGGCCGCGACCTTTTCCTGCGCTTCGCGGACCGCCTGGTCCCGGTCTCGCGCCAGACGGCGCACCAACTCTTCCCGCACCCGCTCGGCATCGCGCTCGAGCGCGCGCGGCTTCGCGTCGCCGGTCGCGGCAGCGAGCGCCTCCTCGACCCGGGCGGAGCGGTCGCGCAATTCGTCGAGCGAGAGGCCCGCGAGGCCGGAAGCGGCTTCGGCCAGGATGGGACCGGCGGGCAACGCCGCCGCGGGCGGCCGGGCCGGGGGCGGGTCGGCGCGGAATCCGGGTCGCCAAACGGCTGCTCCCACCGCGAGGAGGATCGCCGCCGCCCCGGCCCCGAGCACCCAGGGGAGCCGCCCGCTCGGTGCGAAAGCGGCGATGGGCTCGCGATCGATGAAGCGGCGGAGGTCGTCCGCGAGGGCGGCCGCGTCGGGGTACCGCCGGTCGGGATCGCGCGCCATGGCGCGGAGGATGATCTGCTCGAGCGCGGCAGGGACGGCCGGGGCGAGTTCCCGCGGGTGGGGCGGCGGCTCGCGCAGGATCTGGAGCAGCACATCCCCGGGACTGTCGCCCCGGTAGGGGGCGACGCCGGTCATCGCGTGGTAGAGGATCGCTCCCAAGGCGTACACGTCCGCGGGCGGGCCGACCAGGCGGTTGCATCCGGCGGCCTGCTCCGGAGACATGTACTGGGGCGTGCCGAACACGGTCCCGGTGCGGGTGAGCGAGCCGTCGACGGCATCGCCGAGAAAGGCCTTGGCCAGGCCAAAGTCGGTCACCACTGGCTCGAGCGCGTCGTCCAGCATCACGTTGGCCGGCTTGAGATCCCGGTGCACGACTCCCTGGCCGTGCGCGTAGTGCACGGCGCGCGCGACCTTCTCGACCACGACGGCCGAAGCGTCGGCGGGCGGGAGCTCGGCGATCCAGGATTCGAGAGTCCGGCCGGGGAGGAAGTCCATCGCCAGGTAGTGGGACCCCTCGTCGAACCCGAGGTCGTGCACCGCGACGATGCCCGGGTGGTGCAGCCCGGCCGCCAGCCGCCCCTCGCGCTGGAAGCGCTGCACCTGCTCGGGTTGGGTCGCGGGTCCGGTGGGAAAGACCTTGAGCGCCACGATCCGGCCGAGGGCCGTATGCCGTGCGCGGAAGACGGTGCCCATCCCGCCGCGGCCCACCTCTTCGAGGAGGAGGTACGGTCCGAGCCGGCAGGGCAGGGAAACGCCCGTGGCGTACGTGACTTCCCCCAGATCGCGGGTGGGTTGGCCGGCGGGATCGGGGGTCATTCCGACCCGCTCCCACCCAATCCCACGTCGCTCTCGATCGGCGAGGCACTGCAGTCGCCGCTCGCGGAGTCGCTGCTCGAATCGACCGGGGTCGGGTCAGGGACCGGGGTCGGATCCGGGGTTGGGTCCGGAGCCGGATCGGTGGGGTCCGGAGTCGGGTCCGGATCGGGATCGGGCGAGGGAGTCCCCCCCGGATCGGAGCCGGGCTCTCCTCCGCCGGCGCCCGGCTTACCGTCGCTCGTAGGCGGGAGGTCGGCGCGCTCGACGAGCCGGCGGGCGCGGCCGATGACCCGCCGGGCGTCGGCGCTCAGGTCGGAGAGCCCGAGGGCGTCGATCTGCGCGAGGATATCCCGGCACGCGACGGCGTCTTTCGCCCCCAGGGCGGCGGCGAGGGCGGTGAGCAGTTCGCGCAGCTTGGCCCGCTTGTCGGCGTCGAGTACGAGCTGGCTGGCCAGGTCGATGGTGCGCTGGGCGGCGGCGTCGCGCGGGACGTCGGCGAGGGCGCCGATTTCCCCGAGCAGGGCGCGGCATTCCTCGGCCCGGCGGGTCGCGGCGGCGCGCGCGAGGCGGGTGATCAACGCCGCGAAGCGGTCGGCCCGGTCCGCGGCTTCGGCCAGGGCCCGGGCTCCCTGGATGCCGGCGGCGAGTTCGGCATCGACCGCCGCGGGTGGATACGCGTCGGCGTCGGCGATCACGGCGTGGGCGGCGCGGCCGTCTGCGCGCGCGACCGCGTCGGCGGCCCGGGCGGCGATGTCGGCGCGCCAGGCACGGGCGCGTTCCTCGACCCAGAGGCGGAGCCCCGACCCGGTCGGGAGGCCCTCGCAGGCACGGAAGCCCGCGGCCAGGTCGCCCGCGCGGACGTAGCGGAACAGGTCGGCGCCTTCGTGGCCCGCGGACCCGAGCGCGGCCAGGCGCAGGACGCTCTCGAGATCGAGGGTACGGAACGGGCGCGCGGCCGCGCCGGCCTGCGCGGAGGTGAAGCGGACCAGCACCTCTCCGCCCGGCTTTTTTTCCGCCGGCAGGAGGCGGATCTGGCGGACCACGGAGCCGCCGGGGCCGGCGAAGACGAGATCGACCGGCGCGGCGGGCGGCTCGCGCACGGTTCGCAGGGCGTCCTCTTCGACGCGGGCGGCGCGCTCGAGGGCGAGGGCGACCTCGTCGACGGCGGCCTGCCGTTCGGGCCAGGCGCCGGCGACGAGGGACTCGCGCACGATCCGGGCGGCTGCGTGCGGGCCGGAAGCCGCGAGGGTCGATTCGAGGGCAAGGAGGAGCTCGAGAAAGCGTGCGGCTTCGTCGGGTCCGGCGGTCGCGCCGGGGTCGTCTTCCGCGGAGGAAGGGTCGGTGTCCGCGCCGGAGGTCGCGAGGGCTGCCGCAGACTGCTGCTCGTCGAGCGCGGCGCGGGCCCGTCCGATCTCCTCGACCAGTGCCGGGTCCTCCAGGCGGATCGGCTTCCCGGCGGCGAACGCGTCCAGGAGCGCGAGCGCGCCCGCCGGGTCGCCGGCCAGACGCGCGTCGCGCGCCGCGGCGATCGCTGCGTTACGTGCCGGGGCGATGCGGCGCGCGACCTCGGCACGGACACGCGCCGCGTGGTCGCGCAGGGCGGACTCCCCGGCGGTGCCCGCAGCAGCGGCCGTCGCGCGGGCGAGCGCCTCCGCCCAGTCGCCCAGCTCAGAGGTCGAGAACCACTCGAGATCGCTCAGACGGTAGTGCAGGTCGCGCAGCCGGGAAAGGTCGTCCTGGCGCGCGTCCGCGACGATGCGCTCGAGCAGGTCGTCGCGCGAGGCGCTGCGCGCGGGCTCGTCCGAGGCGGCGGGGGGGGCGGCCGGGATCGGTCCGACCGGGCGCCCGGCGGGCGCGGTCGTAGGGCCCGAAGTCGACGCGCCGCTGCCGTGCAGCGAGTCGCGTCCGCGGCACAGCCAGGGGGCGAGCGCCACGACGAAGATGACGAGGCCGCCGAGGGCCGCAACGACCGCGCGCGGGCGGCGGACCGGCGGGTCCGGTGGACCGGCCTGAATCGGCTCGCCCTTGGCCAGGTGCGCCAGATCGTCGGCGAACGCCGCGGCCGAGGGATACCGTTCGACCGGGTTGCGCGCCATCGCGCGCAGGATGACGGTCTCGAGGTCGACCGGAAGGGCCGGGACCAGGGCGCGCGGCGGCGGCGGGTCGCTCGTGAGGATACGCACGATCACTTCCGCGCCGTCGACGCCGGCCCAGGGCGGCTCGCCGACCACGGCGTGGCGCAGAATGGCGCCCAAGGCGTACACGTCGCTCGCGGGACCGATCTCCGAGACCCGGCCCGACGCCTGCTCGGGGGCCATGTAATGGGGGGTGCCGAACACTGTTCCGGCGCGCGTCAGCGCATGGGCGACATCCTCGCCCGTCAGGCGTTTGGCCAGGCCGAAGTCCATCACCACCGGCCGCTGTTTCGCGTCCAGCATGACGTTGCCCGGCTTCAGGTCGCGATGCACGATCCCCTGCAGGTGCAGCGCATGCACGGCGCGGCAGAGGGGCTCCAGGACCGCCAGGATGGCATCGAGCGAGCGCTTCTCGTCGAGCCAGAGCGTGAGGGTGGTCCCCTCCAGCAGGTCCATCGCGTACCAACAGGTGGCGCCCTCGGCACCGACGTCATGGACGCCGACCACCCCCGGGTGCCGCAAGGATGCCGCCAACTGCGCCTCTCGCCGGAAGCGGGCGACGGCGTCCGCCGGAGTCGCGGGCCCGATCTGGAACGCCTTGATGGCGACCATCTTGCCCAGCGAAACGTGGCGCGCGCGATAGACCACGCCCATGCCCCCGCGGCCGACCTCGTTCAGCAACTGATAGGCGCCGAGCCGCTGGGGGGGCAGTACGGCGGTGGCATGAGGATCCATGGGAAATCTCCGCGGCCGGGAACGGTAGAATCATAACAGGAATGCCGTGCGGAGGGAGGCGTGCGGATGATTCCGGAAACAATCCGGCAGTCCCCGTAGATCGGGTGCCCCGATCCGAATGCGATTCTGGCCTCGGCGGGACGACGAGGGATCGCAGCGGAGGAGCAACGAAGCCGGCGACCAAGAGCGCCGAGCAGACGGGCCGATGCTCTGCGGGAGCCGGTACGGAGGCGCACCGCACGACCTCACAGCTTCACTTCGTCGTCCAGTCCGAACTGCTTCATCCACCCCTCCGCCTCCTCGCGGGAAATGCCGTCCCGCTTGGCGCGCACGTCGGGGTCGTCGGGCTGCTGCTTCCGGCCCTTCGCGTCTGCGGGCGGCTCCCCACCCGTCTCGTCCGCGGCGAGCTCGAGGAATCCGTCGACCGCGAGGACGGGGGACCCGCGGGCGCGAGCGGAGGCCGCCAGCTCGCGATCGGACGTGACCAGGGTCGGTTTCTCCTTGCGGCGGTCGAGCAGGGAGCGGATGGTCTCGTCCGCGGTCTTTCCCTGGGGCGACCAGACGATCTCGAGGGTTCCCGCGAACGTCCGATCCTCGGTGAAGCCGAGCGGATCGAGCGCGCCGTCGAACACCACGGTGATGTCGCTGCCGGTGGCTTCGCGGAAGCGTGTGAGGAGATCGAGGAGCGACTCGCGGGCCTTGCGCAGCCGGTGGGGCGGGCACCCTTGCCCCAGCTTGCTGCGCTGGAACACGACGTTGTAGCCGTCGACGAGCCAGGCGCCGGCCATCGGGGGATCCTCCGTGGGGTGACGTACGGTGATCGAGTTCGCGCGCGGTCGAGGTCGAGGAGAACCTGCGCGGCGGACCGGCAAGACACTTCTTATCCGCGCGACCGGCCGGCGTCAACCGGAATGACGGACCGACGGACCGGGAGGGACTCGGGCGCGCAGGCAGGGGCGCGGACGCGCCCGCCCTGCCGGGTTCCGGAAATGCCGCAGAGTCCGCGCGTTGACAGCGTCTCGTGTCGCGGCTTAGACTGATGCGAGTGCGCTCCGCGATGCGTTTCGCGGGCACCCCTGCCGGAGACGAACCGCATGCCCTCCCCCTTTCCCGGGATGGACCCCTACCTGGAAGAACCGGGCAGTTGGCTCGACTTCCACAACCGGGTCGTCACCTACCTGGCGGACGACCTGAACTCCGCGCTGGGCACCGGTTATCTCGCCCGGATGACCGAGCGCGTAGTGGTGGAGTCCCTGCGCGATGGGCGGCGCGGGATCTATCCCGACGTGGCCCTGGTAACCGAGCAGCAGGGACGCCGCGGGGGAGAAGCGCAGGTCGCTTCGGATCCATTCGTCCGGGTGAAGGCGGCCGCGAGCGCCGAATTCCGGGAAGCCGGCATCGAGATCCTGGATCGGAAGCACCATCGGGTGGTCACGATCCTCGAGCTCCTGAGTCCCTCGAACAAGGCCGTGGGTGCCGCCGGCCGCCGGAAGTACCGCCGGAAGCAGCGCGAAGTCCTCGCCAGCCCCGCCCACCTCGTGGAGATCGACCTGCTGCGGGGCGGCGCCTGGACGGCGGCCGTGCCCCAGGACGTCGCCCGCGAGGGGCGCGAATTCGATTACCTCGTCTCGGTCAGTCGTGCGCCGGGGCGCGATGAGATGGAATTCGACCTGTACATGAAACGCCTCGAGGACCGCCTTCCCCGCATCGCCGTCCCTCTCGCCGGCGGCGATCCGGACGTCGTGGTCGATCTCCAGTCGCTGGTCGATCGCGCCTACGACCGCGGGCAGTACGCGCGGTGGATCGACTACCAGCGCGATCCGGACCCGCCCCTGGCGGCGGACCGGATGCCGTGGGTCGTGGACTTGCTGCGCAAGTCCGGGCATCGGGCATAGCCCGTCCGGAGCCCCGCGAGTGACGTCCGAGGAGCCCATCGCGGCTCTCGGATCACCGTGGTTCCGCTTCCGTCGTCCCGGAGCGCGCCTCGGATTCCGCAAGCTCGCGGATGTGCCGCAACACCCGCAGGTGGATTTGGTGGATCACCGCGTCCGACCACAGCCCCCAGTACCACGCCGGCCACATGTGGTGGACGTACCAAGTGGTCCCTTCCAGCCTCGTGCCCCCGTCGGGCAGCGGCACGAGTCGGAACTGCCCCGCGCGGGAGAGGAAGAAGCCCTCGAGGTGGGGCGGCCGGACCCGGCGGTACGGCGTCCACTCCTCCATCGGGGCGGGATTGGAGGCCACGCCGAATTTGAGCAGGCGCGGCTCGTCCCAGACCTCGATCGGCTCGACGAAGGCTCCGGTCGAGAAGACGCACCGACGAATTGCGCCCGGCCCCGTTCCCTCGATCTCGGCGCGCTTGGGGTAGGCGATGCCGATGCGGAACAGCCACTCGGTCGGCGGGGGCAGGTCGGCGAAGGACACGACGTGGCGCCAGACGACCGCGGGATCCGCGGCGATTTCCACGCTCGATTGGGCTTCGAGCATGGGGGTGACCGGCGGGTCCACGTACTCGGCGCCCATGATCAGCGGCGCGGCGAGGAGCAACGCCCCGAGGGTGCGGACCACGTAGTCTGCCGGGGCCACGCGCAGCTGGAGCAGGTACCCGAACGCGCCTCCCAGCATGGCGAGCGCCGCGGCGATCGGCGAGGCCATGGCGATGCAGAAGACGCCTTCGACCGCGAGCGCGACGAGCAGAAGCCCGAGCAGAGCGATCGACAGGATCGCCACGGCCATGCAGGTCGCGAAGCTGCGCCGCCCGTGGTAGCTGTAGAGCATCACCGAACCCATCCCGAGGCAGAAGGGGAGCCCGACGAAAAGCCCCCAGCCGTACTCCTGGAGGTAGAGCGTGGACAGGAGCACGAGCGGGATGCCCACGATCGGCGTGACCAGCAGCGCCAGGCCTGCGCTCCCCATGGCGGTGGTCGGGATCAGGCGGGCCAACGGGTCGCGGCGCAGTCGCTCGGTGACCGGCCCGCCCCGAGGCAGCTCTTCCCGGTGAGTCGGGATCACCGAGAGCACGAGGAAGAAGATGAGGTTGACCAGCGGGACGAAGAAGAGCGAGATCAGCCCGGTCGGCAATCGGCAGGCGCGCAGGCGGCGCAACGTCATGCCGACCCCGACCCAGATGAAGGGGAGGGCGAGCGCCACGAGGGATCCGTAGAACATCCAGTCGTCCGGCGTGAACGAGGAGATGCCGGTCCGCGGCTCGGGGAGGACGTAGTTGAACAGGCCCCAGGGGCGGCGGTACAGCGTAGCGACGAGCCGGTCGAGATTGTGCTTGAGCGCGAAGCCGAGCACGCCCACGATCACGAACGGTCCGCGATCGACCGTGCCGTCCCAGCGCCAGAGTCCGGGCCATTCCATCGAGGGGTTCCTCCATTCGGTGAGGCTATCTCACGGTTCTTCGCATGATCCTGTGGCGACGTCATCGGGCCTGGGGTGGGACCTCGAATCCGCACCCGCACGGCGTCGGTTGGGAATGGGCATCAAACTTCCGATCCGCGAAGTGGTATCATCTGGATGTGGGCGATCGTCACGCTTGCCCAAGACCTGCGAATTGCTTCATCCATGACCGAATTCGTGATCCCAGGCGGGCGCAGATCGATCTGCAGGGGGATCCAGGGGACGAAATGGAGTAGAGACATGGAAAACCAGCGATGCGAGCGGTGTGGGCGCCAGGAACAGATCCCTACCCATCAGTTCGTGAAATTCGACGAGAGGGTCCAGTACCTCTGCAAGGATTGCTGGGACAACTTCCGGAACTGGTTCATCAAGGGCGCGCCCTTCCCGTCGAAAGGCATGCACGCGGTCTCGTAGCGGACCGATGGCCGGCACTACCTTCGCGCGGGCGATGCACCCCGGGCCCCCATCCGCCCCATCAGCGTCCGATCGTGGCGGAAAAACGGTCGTGCCGGAGCGCTTCGTCGGTCCCCTGGTAGGGGTAGTTCGCGAGCACCATCTGGATGGACGAGATCCGCGAAGCCGTCGGCGGGTGGGTCTTGCCGCCCCAGCGGTCGTCGCGCGGGCCGGTCCGCTCCAGGAAGCGCACCAGCGCGTACGGATCGTATCCGGCGCGCGCCGCCAGCCGCGACCCGTCCTTGTCCGACTCCGATTCCTGCTCCACGCCGTAGCCGTTGGTCAGCGAGGCGCCGAGGATGTCGTCGATCGACTTCTGGAACAGCTCTTCGAGCTTCGAGGCCGCCTCCGGGGCGAGGTCCTTGAAGATCTTCGCCGGGATCTGGTTCATCGTCTCCTTTTTGATCGAAGCCAGGCCGTGGCGCTTGTCGACGTGGATGATCTCGTGGGCCAGGACGCCCGCCAGCTCGTCCTCGCTCTGCATCGCCGCCAGCGCCCCGGTGGTGACGAAGATGAACCCGCTCGGCGCGGCGAACGCGTTCACCTGGTCGGACTCGACCACGGCGAAGTGCCAGCCTTGCGCGCCCTTGCCGGCCACCGGGCTGAACAGGACCGGACGCTCGGCGTAGCCCGCGAGCGTCAGCCCCACCATGTTGACGTATGCGGTCAGGCCCTGGTCCTGCACCAGCGAATGCCGCGACAGGATGTGCGCCGCGGTGGTGCGGCCGATGTAGTACTCCTGCTCCGGCGAAAAGTCGCGCGCGCTCTCGATGATGCCCTCGCCCAGCGTCAGCGCGGCGCGCCAGCCGCGAGCCTGGCCCGGCGAGATCTCCCCCTTGGCCTCGGCCTGATCGATCGCCTGGCGCATCGCCTGGCAGCCGGCCACTAGCGCCACCAACCCGGCCAGGATCCACGGAATCGTCCGGTTCATCGGCATCTCCCTCTCCCACGTCCGGGCCGCGCCCGGAACGGTTCGGTCGGTCGTCCACAGCCCCCAGCGGCCCGTCGGGCCGGTGGCGCGGCTCCCTAGCGCCCTGGCGCATTCCCGGCAAATTCGCCGAGGTAGCCCTGGCGACGGAATTGCTCGAGCGCCTGCGGATGGTTGTAGTCCATCCCCAACAGGACGCGGTCGACCTGCTCGAAGTACGGCTCGAGATTCGGGTGGTTCTTCCGGTATCCCTGCTCGACTTCCTCGCTGAAGCCCTTGCCCGCGGCGTACGCCTTGTCCGTCGACCCGCCGCCCCCCATCTTGCTCCACAGGTCCTCGCCGCCCGACTCGCCCGTCGCCGCGACGTTCGCCGGCGCGCCCGCGCTCGCCCCGCCCCCCGCCGGGGGACGCGTGCCCGTCGTTCCCCCGGTCGTGCCGCCGGTCGTCCGCTTTTCGGTGTCCACCGCGTTCCCCCGCACCCAGGCGGTCTTGCCGTCCGGGGTCTTCACCTTGAACCAGCCGGGCTTCTCCGAGAGAATCTCCACCACCGTGCCCAGCTTCACCGTCCCGACGGACCGCGCCCCTTCCACCCCGGCTTCGTACAGGTTCGCGGTCACCGTGCGGATCGGCACCGAGTCAGCCCAGGCGGCCGACGCTGCAATCACCAGCGCCGCGACCATGCTCGCGTACTTCACGATTCTCCTCCGTTCACTTGGTCGTCAGGGTCGTCACGCCGTCCCAGTCCGGCTCCGGCGGATTCACGAGGTAAAGATGACATCGCTCCAGATAAAGCTGCGCGGGCCCGTCCTGCGGGTCGAGGTCGGCCGCAGATTGGAAGTGCCGGATCGCCTCCGACCAGCACCGCCGGCGATAGCACTCCAAGCCCTTCTCGTACGAAGCCAGGATCCGCGTGCGCTTCGCATCCACCTCGCCCGGACGCCCGAGCAACTCGTACACCCGCACGGGCTGGCCCTTCCCCTTCACCCGGAGGAGGTCGAGCTCGCGCGTCACCACCTTCCCGGCCACCTGGCGGAACGTATCTTCGCCGATCATCGTGCCGGTGTGATAGTTCTTGTTGGCTCCCTCGAGCCGCGAAGCCAGGTTCACCGGGTCGCCCATCACGGTATAGTTCTTCTTCTCCTCCGTGCCCATGTTCCCCACGGTCACCAGGCCGGTGTTCAACCCTACCCGCATGGAGAGCACCGGGTACCGCCGACGCAGCGTCTCGAGGAACTTCTGGCTGTCGATCGCCGCGAGGCAGGCGCGCAGGGCGTGGTCGGGCTGGTCGAGCGGCGCGTTCCAGAACGCCATCACCGCGTCGCCGATGTACTTGTCGACCGTCCCGCGCTGCTGCCGGATCACGTCGGTCACGCCGCCGAGATACTCGTTCATCACTTTCACCAGCGCCTCGGGCCCCATCCCCTCCGAGATCGAGGTGAAGCCGGCCAGGTCCGAGAAGAAGATCGTCATCTCGCGGTTCTGGCCGCCGAGCCTGAGCTTCTCCGGGTCCTTGAGCAGCTCGTCGACCACCTCGGGCGCGACATACTGGGCGAAGTAGCCGCGGATCTTGCGCTTCTCCCGGTATTCCGCCGCGTAATTCCAACTGCCGGAAGTGACGAATCCCAGGAGGATCGACGCGGAGACGTAGCCGAACTCCATCCAGATATCCTGGTAGAAGGCGGCGCGCGCGGCCAGTCCGGTGGCTCCAAGCATTGCCGCGAGCACCACCGGGCCCTGCCACGAGGTGAAGAAGGACACCAGGAAGGCGGCCAGCACGGCTGCCCCGATCACCCCCAGCAGGATGAGCAGACTGGGGTCGTTGAGGTGGAGCGGGTCGCCATGGAGCATGTTGTCCAGCGCCGTCATGTGGATCAGCACTCCCGGCTGGACCTGGCCGGAGGTCGGCAGCATGAACACGTCGCCGAGGTCGCCCGCGGAGTATCCGATGAACACCACCTTGCCGCGGAACGCCGACTTTGGAAAGGGGACTGGAGCCGGCGCGGCGCCGGGTTCGGCGTCGCGATTGCACGCGTCGGCGACCACCGACTCCATCACCATCTTGAGGTTCACGTAGGGATACGGCCGCCCGTTCGGGTTCCGCACGTTCCCCTTGGTCCAGGGACCGCGATAATTGAGCACCATTCTGCCTTTGGGATCGAGGCGGACCATCCGGTCGCCCAGGATCACGCGACGGCCCGTCACGTTGATTTCGTTCGTGCCGAGCAGGACTCCGGCCAGCAGGGTAGCGAGCGAGGGATATGGCTTCCCAGCCACCATCACCACCGGCTCGTACCGGCGCACCACACCATCTGCGTCCGGCCTCACGAACGCGCTTCCCAACCCTTGCGGCGCGTCGCCGATGGGCGCGATCGGGGTGCGCAGGCCGGCGAACCGTGTGAGTTCCGGGATGTCGGAAGCGAGTTCGATGCGAAAGGGCAAGGCCGGCACGGGTCGAGCCTCTCCTGCGAGAGGAGAGCCTCCGTCGACCGTAGTGCAGGCGAGGTAGGCGCCGCCCGCCGACTTCAACTGCGACGCAAAGACCTGGTCGTCGGTCTCGCCTGCCAACCCGAATTCAGTCTGCACGACCGTGAACGGTGAAGGCTCGGCGAAGGTGATGTCGAGCACCACCGCCTCGGCTCCGCCTTCGCGCGCGTACTGTACAATTTGCCCCCAGAGCGGCCGGCGCGGCGGCCACGCCTGCCCCGTGGCGCGGATATGGTCGAGGCTCTCCTCGTCGACTTGGATGAGCACGAGCGAGTCGTCCCCCGAGTCCGGTAGGGCCAGACGGCGGAATCGCAGGTCGAGGGTGTACTGTTCGAACTCGTCGAACACGTCGGCGCGATAGCAGATCGCCATTACGACGGCCGACACGAGGCCCGCGAGGATTCCGCGCAAGTATCGCTTTCGCTTCGGGTGGGCGCGGGTCCAGCGCTCGATGGCGAACCGGAGACGCAGTGTGACGGGTGTGCCGGCGGGCACGGATGTTCCTCCCCGGTGCGTCGATTCCCCCCCCCGAGCGCGCTAGCCCGGATGGTTCGCGAATGGCTGCGCCACTCGTGAATAACCCGGCTGCAACCGGCCTTGCAGGCCAGTTGCAGATGGATACGCCCCGCCCAGCGCGCGACACGCAGTGTCGCGCGCCGGTCGGCCCCCGGCCCGGCCGGCCACGCGGCCCCGAGG
>Ga0082335_1000856_pt1 | contig 46693 bp, 38 predicted proteins | sample Subgrocontami58m_FD_72375 | JGI IMG/M metagenome (GOLD analysis project Ga0082335, IMG submission 72375) | Subsurface groundwater microbial communities from S. Glens Falls, New York, USA - GMW37 contaminated, 5.8 m (SPADES assembly) (version 2) ...
CTCCTTGGAAAGGAGGGGGAGCAGTTTGTTCCTCCCCCTTTCCAAGGGGGAGATAGAGGGGGTTGCCGGAGCTCACTTTCTCTCAACGAAGCCATCATGGATTCGGTTTCAAGTGTCCGTGATTCTCTTCCCAAAGAACATCACAAACATTTTGAAACTCTCCGACAAGAGATCATTGATTTTGCACAAGCTCACAACATCCCGAGAGAATCACTCTCCAAACCAGATGCTCTCCGAGAGGCTGCAAGTAAACTTTCCACTCCAGACCTTCAACGACTCGCCACCCTCCTCGAGCGCTTTGAATATCTACTTGTCCATCATGAACTCATGAAAGAAGAGATAGACCCTGCCAAAGCCCTTGAGTATGCAGAGGAGCATTATCATCTTAAGGAACAATACGATTTCCAAGTTAATCTTCTTGGGGAAGTAGGAATACTCAAAGAAGGAGCGATCCTAGGTATAGATGGAAACAAGTATCCCATTCCCACTCTCGAACAAATCGCTATCCGTCTTTTTGAACGCCGCGAAGATCTCAAAACCAAACACGACCAAGGCTTTACCAAACTCCTTCTTGTTCCCTTTGGTATGAGCCTTTATTCCCTCCGAGAAATTCTCAAACAATTCCTTCTTGGTCATAAGAGCACTCATAAAAGATGCAGACCAAATGAAAACGAACCTCTTTGGGCGGCGAGAGAATATCAGGGAGCAGACACAGGAGATTCTCCCAGGCTTGTTTATCATCCAAAGTTTTTTGATAAAGATGCTCATCAAGGAGAGACCAAGGCGCAGATACTTGCAAAACATGCAGACGATCAAGATCCTTTTGCCGGCTGGACGGTTCATCTTTTTCAGCCCTCAAATCCAAAAGACCAAGATTCTCTCGGTTTCGCTCATATTCCAGGAAACAGACAGGGAGCAGAGTACGGAAATGAAATCCCTCGTAAAGACATCGAAACCAGTAAAGTTTCCGAGAAATACCTCTCCGCTCTTCAAGAAGCCCAATCTGACCCGAGCTCTCCTTATCATTTAGAATCCGGTATGACCCCAGAAGATTGGATCATGGCTTTTATTATTCATCTCACAGAAACTGGGCGACCTCTTGATGATTGGCAAGCTGACACGGAAAACGCCAGTTCTCTTATAGGTGCTTTTTTCTCTTCTGATGTCAAAGTGCCTCGTGTATATTGGGATTATGATCGTCATCAAATAAATTTTGGTTTTAATGGTCCCACTGTTTTGGCTACCTACATGGGCGCACGTTATTCGGTGATTGTTTGAGCTTTTAATTCTTCGTAAAATGAGAAGTGGTCACCCCACTTCTTTTGTTTTACAATACAGGCACTATGTTGATTTGCGTGTATGGGGACGATACATTTCGCGCACGAGAAAAGGTAAAACAGATGCAAGATGCTTTTCGCGAAAAGTTTGATCCGTCCGGCTTTAATACCACGATTTTTCCCGAAGAAGGAAAAACAACGATTGAAATGGGAGCTGCATTACAGGCAATGTGCAGTGTTCCTTTTTTATCCCCAAAACGTTTGGTTATTTTGAAAGATTTGCTTTCTTCTTGGAAAAAATCTGATGTGACTGCGTGGAAGGAAGGCGTTTCTCATGTGCCTGATTCGAGCATTGTGATTTTTTGGGAAACAGCCGAGCCTTCCGTGATTGAAAAAAATGTGCTTTTTCAAGATTTGCAAAAACAAGGACAAGTGCACGCATACCCTTTCCCAATGTTGAAAGATGCCCAGTTGGAACGATGGGTGCAAGAGCGAGTAAAAAAGCTTGGAGGCGTGATGGAAAGTCGTGCACGAAGATTGCTTGTAGAATATTCCGGAGCTGATTTGTGGAGATTGCAGACCGAGTTAGAGAAATTGGTAGCTTACGCACAAGGTCAAGAGATCACAGAAGAGATGGTGAGAACCTTAGTCCCCGCTTCTTTTGAAGAGCACATTTTTGCGTTTATAGATGCGGTGAGTCAAAAAGATGGGAAGCGCATTTTGAAACTTTTACAAGAAGAGCGATGGGCCGGAACCAATGATCATTATTTATTGTCCATGTTGGCGCGGCAGATACGACTATTGCTTGGAGCCAGAGCATTATTTGAAAAACATCAAGGAAAAATTTCCAGAGATCAGCTTAAGGATGCGCTTGGAGTTCATCCGTTTGTGGCTCAAAAATTGTTGGGACAAATCAAAGTATTTTCTCTTCCTGTTTTGAAGAAAGCACATGAGGCGCTTTACCGTTATGATGGCTTTATCAAACAAGGGAGAATAGATTCAGAGTTAGCTGTAGATTTATTTCTTACGGAGCTATCCAAATAAAAAATCCGGGGAGACCCGGAATTTTTTATACTGCCTTTTTTGCAGCATTGATTTTTTGCATGAAGCGGGACTTGTAGCGTGCGACTGTATTTTGTTTGTAGATTTTTTTTGAAACCGCTTTGTCGAACTTCTTGACGATAGTTGAGGAAAGCTTTTCTGCTTCTTCTACCTTTTTTGAATCGAGGAGTTTGCGCAACTTTACTCGGAGGGAGTGGATTTCAGCTTTGATAATGGTATTGCGCTTGGCACGTTTGATGGTTTGACGCAGAGCTTTCTTAGCGTTTGCCTTGATCGGCATAGAAAATAATGTGAGCGTGAGAATTAATTAGCGTGAGCTTATTGTAGGGATTTTCTTTATTTCGTCAAGCTTCGTCAGTCGAAGAGCTCATAAGGATTTCCTGGGGTTGTAGTTGATTCCCTACTGCTCCTTCAGTGATGCGAAAGATATCTTTGTCTATTTTTTTGAGCTCACCAGAAGAGGCTGTATAGGCTTTCATGGAAGTTTCTAAGTGTTTTCCTACTTTATTATGGTGTTCCTCATAAGCAGCCAGATGCCGCATGAGGTGCTCAGTATGTTTTTGAATTTCTTTGACAGATTCCTCAATTTGGAGCGCACGGAGTCCCAAGAGTACGGTTTGGAGGTAGGCAAAGAAAGAAGTTGGAGAAACGATCATCACCCTTTTTTCAAAAGCATATTCTATGAGATTTCTTGCATTGATGTTCGCGGCCCCCACATTTGCTGTAATCAGATTGTGGAATACACCCTCTGCTGGAACAAACATGAAAGCAAAGTTTGTTGTCCTCTTGGTCGGTTGGATATAACGTGAGGTTTCGTCAATACGTTTTTTAATATCCGCTTTAAAATCTTTTTCAAAACGTTCTTTTTGGGATTCGTCATTTTCTCTGACAAGGCGATTGTAATTTTCAAGAGAGAATTTTGCATCAATAGGAATGATAAAATCTTTTACAAAAATGACGGCATCTGGGATAAGTTTTTGGCCTGTATCCTCATCTATCCCAAGATCAAATTGCATTTGATATTGCCCAGGAGACAAAACTTGCCCCAAAAGAGTTTCCAGCCAGTACTCCCCCAAGATTCCTCGGTGTTTAGGGTTTTTGAGAATATCTTCAAGAGATTTCATTTGTTCAGAAAAAGAGAGAACCTGCTTGTTTGTTTCATCCAAAGTTGTCAGTTTTTCCGTAACATTTTTAATAATTTGATTTGTTTGAGAAAAATGACTTTGTAACATGTTAGAACTAGAAGAAATGTTTTGAACAAGTTTATCATGGATACCTTCGAGTCGGTCTTGCATTTCTTTTCGTTGAAGATTCGTGGTTTGTTGAAGTTCTTTGCGAAGATCATTAAATAATTGATAAAAAGAATCTTCGGAATCGGTATTTTTATTTGGACGGGACTTAAAGATGAGGAAGAGAAGCAAGACAAAAGTTAGAATACTGGTACTGATGACAAAAAAGATAAGAAAGTTGGACATAAAATCGTTGACTCAAAGATAATGGTCACGTATCATAATTTTCGCAAAGTTTATTATAATCTGAACAGGTCGAAAGGACAAAGATAGTTATTTTACGACACATATCCTCAAGCTTGTCCCTGTAGCTCAAAAGGATAGAGCAGGTCTCTCCTAAGGACCTGATGGGGGTTCAATTCCCTCCAGGGACACCAGGATGTTTCACATGGAATTAGACAAAGATCATACAGGACGAATCCCCTTTTAGCTCACGGTCTTATGGGCCTGTAGCTCAGCTGGTAGAGCGCTGCATTCGCATTGCAGAGGTCAGGAGTTCGATTCTCCTCAGGTCCACCACCGAGCTCAGCTCGGTAACAAATCGAGCTAAGCTCGATTGGTCGTGCATAGCCAAAGCTCAGCTTTGGCCAGGAGACCAACATCTCGGATATGCTGAGCGAGGTGAGGCCAGCTAAGCTGGCCCACCCTTCGCCCTTCGATAAACTCAGGGCTTCGGGTGGCAGGCCATCTCTGCTATTTAAAATTATGAATAATGAACAGGCGTAGCCATACGGAAGGAGCAAACAGTGTCCTCCAAAGTCCAACCGATGGAGGAACGAGTAGGGATGAAAAATAAAATTGACCGTCATGGTCATTTTTTTGTTCCGTTCAGAATAAACCACTTCTACCCATGTCAGATGTCTACCAAACCATTTGCATTAGCATCAAGGTCTTTGTGATAAAGATTATTGGCTTCTTTTTAAAAATAAGCTTTATCAAAAGAAGGTTTTTGAATCTCATTTATGAACTTTGGAATTTTATACAGGAGACTAACACCACGCTTGTTATGAATTTTGGCAAGCGTGGAGTAGCCAACTACATAAGAAGTAACACTTTGATTAGAGATCAATTCTTCTCGCACGTTGGATAAAAGAATTTTTTAATCCAATTCCAGAAATTTCACACTAAAAATTAGAATTTTTGAGCCTCTTTCCATGTGGAATCAGGTATTTGTCTAGACTAGTATAGACAAATAGGTAAACTGTGGAAAACTTTTTGAGCAAAGCATCATTTTTGTTCTAAAAATGCCTTTTTTTGTAAAAATACATTATATTTTTAGCTAAGATTAGCTATAAAATGGGTTGACTACTTTTTGTATTCATGATAATATATATCCGTAAGTAACACCTATGAACAACTATATTGTTCTAGTGGTGTTTGTGGGGGTTTTTATGTATCTGCAGACTGTTTCAGCACAAATGACCTCTACGAACTATCAGATTTTGTGGGACTCGGTAAACTCCGGTGGTCTTGATATTAGTTCTTCAAGCAGTTATCAACTCTACGATACCATTGGTCAAAGCGCACAAGGACGTTCTTTGTCCACTACCTATATTCAAGATGCTGGTTATCGATCAGGTATTTACGACCAAATCCTTTCTCTCAATATTTTAGGTCAAAGCGACGCTTCCTCGCGATCAGCAACAGCTCTTTCCAGTCTTACTATCACAACCGACCCCACAGGTTTGTCTGTAGGTGATTATGTTGTTGTTATTCAAGATCGCGGCGCCAGTCAGGTAAGCGGTATTGGGAAAATAGTTTCTGTAGGGGGTTCAACCATAACTCTTGATCGACTTAGTACAAGCGGCACAACACCAACAATTGATGGCACTAATGATTATGTTTACAAGTTATCAGGAACAACTCTTTCACTTGGGACAATCACTATATCAACCGTTCAAACCGCGCTTATTGGTTTTAATGTCACAGCCGATCTTCCCAGTGGATATACTTTACAAATCAAGGAAGATGGAGAATTACGGTTTGGTTCTTACAATGTCGACGATGTGAGTGATGGAACAGTTTCATCGGGCAGTGAGGAATACGGCGCCCGTTCATCTGATTTATCACTTTCAACAACCTTTGATATACAAGATTCAGCTATGACCTCGGCTTATCAAGAAATTGTTTCTTCTTCTTCCAGAAAATTTGATGATCGCAATTTTTTAACCCTCAAAGCAGGCGCATCAGGTTCTTCTTATAGTGGTTCTTATTCCCAAACACTTTCCGTCATTTTGTCAGGTAATTTTTAATATGTCGTTTAGGAGGATCTTCCTTTTTTTACTTGTCAGTCTCACCGTGTTTTTTCCTACACGATCTTTTGCTTTTAGCATTACCCCCGCACTTATTGACTTTGTTGCTCCTCGAGGGGAAACAGGGAGAGGGGAGTTTACGCTTTTGAATACTTCCCAAGAAGAAAAAACTTTTTATTTTGACACACTGAATTTTACTTCTTCAGAAACAGGCTCACCTCTTTTTTTCACAGATTCTCCAAAAGAAAATCTTGCTACATGGATGAATCTCCCATCTTCTCTCACTGTCGCAGCAAATTCTCAAAATCAAATTTCGTTTTCCATATCTATTCCAGATGATGTTCCATCCGGCTCTTATCAAGCATCTGTCACTATTTCCGAATATCCTTCCGAAGTTGTGGCAGCAAATGGAGCCACGATCGAGGCCACAGTCGCCCTTCTTGTTTTTTTAACTGTGGAAGGAGAAATCACGGCAAAAATGGGGCTTCTTGATGTTTCCGCAGACTTTGCTGATCGTTTTATTTCTCTTCCAACAGGCACCATTTCTTATCGTCTTCAAAATCAGGGAAACATTTTTTTGATTCCCGCAGGCACGCTGATCATTCAAGATTTTTTTGGCAGAATCCTTTACCAACAGACACTCAATGAGCAAGGAAGCAGAATCCTCCCAGCAACCACACGCACCTTTACGGAGAATGTTTTAGAGCCTCAATCCTGGAAAGAATTTTTGATGATGCAAACCCGTTTTTTGTCCATTGGCCCCATGACAGCAGAGGTTGAACTTATGGCAGAAGAACAGGTTATTTCGACGTCTTTCTCATTTTGGTATTTTCCTTGGCAACTTGGAACCGTCGTCCTTGGTAGTTTACTGGTGATTTGGCTGATCTGGCACTTCCTTTTTTCAAAAAAGAAATCATGAACCTTTGTGATGTGTTTTCACGATTTTTGCAACATGTCCTGATTTTTCTCGCTACAACTCTTGCAAGCTTAGGGGTTTGTTCGGTTGCTTACGCCGCTACCATTACCACAGCTCATGATATTCCGAGTTCCTTACAATTATCGCAATCTGCTGATCATACCGTGACGTTCACGACACCCACAGGAGCAGTTGAGGGACAAACCGTTGTTTTTACTTTTTCTTCTGCTTTTGGCACCGCAACCATTGTGGAGAATGATATTGATATTTCTGATGATGGCGTGGATCTCACAACTGCTTCTGATTGTACGGGGAGTGAAAAAGCTTCGGTCGTTATGGCCGCTGATGTTCTTACCATGACAGTATGTGCAGGAGATGGGGGAGCGATTGCTGCTGGGAGCACGATTGTAGTAGAGATCGGGACCAATGCAACTGCTTCGGGCACAGGCTCTAATCAAATCACAAATCCCTCAACAGGCGGAACCTACTTTCTCGCTGTATCAGGAACATTCAGCGATCGCGGAACCATTATTTATCCTATTTCCAGTAGTACAGATCAAGTTACTGTCTCTGCCACAATTACAGTGACAGGTGGAGATGGCAGCGGCGGTTCCACCCCAACCGCAGACACAACCGCACCCACAATATCCAGCGTGACGGTTTCAGGAATCACTGCTTCACAAGTCACTATTTCCTGGACCACCTCTGAAATGGCAACAAGCGCTCTAGATTATGGAACCACCACATCCTTTGGTTCAACCATTTCAAGTCCTTACACATTTGTCACTTCTCACAGCATGACCGTGACCGGACTTTCTGAAGGGCAGACCTATTATTTCCACGTACGTTCCTCTGACACTTCTGGCAATCAAGGAACATCTTCAACCCAGACATTTACAACCCTCGATACCACGGCGCCCACGATCACAACGATCGAAGTTCTAGACATCACCACGAGTTCAGCTCGCGTAACTTGGACAACAAATGAGTCGGCAACCAGTGTGATCGAATACGGGACAACCACAAGTTATGGTTTCACCTCGTCTGATAGTTCTTTTGTCACTTCTCATTCCTTATCCCTTACGGGTTTAACAGACGGGGAGACCTATCATTTTCTCGTACGGTCAGCGGACGCATCAGGAAACAGCAACACTTCAAGCGATCAAACATTTACAACAGATACAGACGACGTTCCAGCAAATGTCTCTGGCCTGACCATCACCGAAGGGGACACTCAACTCACGCTTTCCTGGATGAATCCTTCCGATACCGATCTTACAGGCATCCGCGGACTTATTTGCACTGATGGGTATCCGACTTCTGTGAGTGACACAGATTGCACAGTATTGTTCGATGGCCTTTTAACCTCGTTTATTGCTACAGGACTTACCAACAACACTACGTATTATTTTGGTGTGTTTGCTTATGATTTAGCTTCACAATTTGCTTCTGGAGCCCTTGCATCGGGTATGCCAAGAGCTTCAGAAGAAGAATTGCCAAGCGATGATGAGACTCCTGATGAAGAAGACCCGGGGGATGATGATACCCCTGGCGATGAGGAGCCTCCTCTCGATGAAGGCGATGAAGACGATGAAGATGAGGGACAACCTCCTTCCGATACCACAGGGGAAACCACAACCTGTGGTGATGGCGTGTGCGCTGGCGAAGAGACGCTGGCACTTTGCCCTGATGATTGTGGGGAAGACGTTCCACCACAAGAAGGGGAGACTTTTGAGCCATCTGAAGAGGGAGGGAACATGCAGTTCCTTGTCGCAGAAGATTCTTTGTCACTTTTCACAACGGACTCCGGTGTTGTGAAAATGTTGCCAGAGACTCTTGTGCACCTTGTATTTGATCTAGATCAGCCAGAGGAAGGGATTTCCATTCTCATTACTTTGGATGATCAAACCTATCTTTTGACTCCCACAGAGTCAGAAGACGGAATTGTTCTTTTTGAAGCCGAGATTCTTTCTCCCATGACCCCTGGGTTGTTTCCCTTGGTTCTCACTATCATCCTTCAGGACGAAACAACCACAACACAAATATTCACCATTGAAATCGAAGGCTACGGGTATGCCTTCGAGATCAAAGGGGAAGAAGAGGTTGTGATAGGAAACACGGTTTTTACGCTGTATGAGGAAGATGGAACCGTCTGGGACGGCTCTCCTTTTTCGCAGTGGAATCCATTTTCCTCAGATACAACCGGGCAGTATGCCTGGTATGTGCCTAATGGATCTTATGTTGTGCGTGCGCAACATGAGGGGTATGAGATAGCCCAAAGCGCTTGGGTGGCGGTCAGTGATCACATTCTTGCTGTGCCTATAGAAATGTTTTCTAGTTTTGTCACACCCTTTGAGCAAGGTCAGACGATTTTTTCAGGAGGTGCCTCGTTTTTATCTGATGTTGTCCCGCAGATCAGACAAACTCAACAAGTGATCCAAGATTTGCCTGGAGTTGAGACAGCTATAGACATTTCCGTTCCTGTTTTGGCGATCAATGTAGGAGCAAGCGTTTTTCTCATGGGATCTGCTTTCAATCTCCTTCCGTTCCTTCAATATCTCTTTACTTCACCTTTGTTGTTGTTTTGGAAACGGAAGCGTGGGAAATATGGCGTGGTGTATCACGCATATTGTAAAACCCCGGTGGATTTAGCAGTCGTGCGTTTATACCGTCTTACAAAAAAAACAACCGAAGGCGCTTTTCTAGGAAAGTTGGTGAAGAGTTGTGTGACAAACAAAGAAGGAAAGTACGCTTTCTTTGCCACGCCAGGAAAATATTATCTAACGATTTCCAAGTCAGGATATGTTTTTCCATCCACGTATTTGGCACAAGAGAAAATTGATGGAAATTTTCTGGATGTGTATCACGGGGAAGAAGTGGAGGTCACAAGCGATCATGCCCTTTTAACCCCGAATATTCCTTTGGATCCGCAAGAGGTTGTGCAAGCGCATACTCCTGCGCGCGTGATGATGATCTCGCGTCTTCGCTTTATTCAACAGATTATTGCGCCAAGCGGTGTGATTTTTTCCTTGGCAGTCCTTTGCATTCAACCTTCTTGGATTGCCGGTGGACTCTTTGCTTTACAACTTGTTGTGTATGGCCTAGCAAAACGTCTTGCTGTTTCTCATAAACCTCTCAAATGGGGAATTGTCTACGACAAGACCACAGGTCGGCCTCTTACCAATGTGGTAGCGCGCATTTTTGAGGAGAAATACCATCGTCTTGTGGAAACCCAAGTGACGGATAGTAAAGGTCGTTATAGTTTCCTTTTGGGACCAAACCAGTACGCCGCGCGATTTGAACGAGAGGGTTTTGTCCCAGTGGAGGTAAAACCCATTGATTTTACAAAAGAAAAGGAAAGCCAAGATTTTTCCACGGAAGTTTCTTTGGAGCCAGAGCATCTATCAAAAGATACCCCCTCACAAAATCATTAATATGTCTTTTTTAAGCAAACAGACAAATCAAAACATCATAACGGCAAGTCTTCTTTTCTTGCTTGCTTTGGGTTGTCTATTTGCTCCATTTGCGGGAATGGCTGCTTCTCCATCCAATATCATCAGCTATCAAGGCCGTATTTTGGATAGCAATGGTGTTCCTGTAACAAATACCACAATCAACGTGGAGTTTCGTTTTTATACAGCTCTGACAGGTGGTACTTGCTTATGGTCCAATTCTTCTGCTAATTGCGATAGTAATACACCAGGGTCTACGGTTGCGCGTAGCGTGACTCTTACTTCAGGATTATTAAGTGAAGCCTTGGGAGATACGGCTGCGGCAACTCCTTATGCGGCAATTGCCTCCAGTACTTTTGCAGACAATAGTGCCATCTATCTTGAAATCGAAATTGCTGGAGAAACTCTTTCTCCACGCAAACAAATGGTTGCTGCTCCCTATGCCCTTAATGCGCAAACCTTGGATGGATATGATTCTTCCGCGCTTTTACTTAAAGCCGGTGATACAGCTACAGGCGTTTTCGCATTCCAACAGACCGTGGATATTGACGGGTCAGTGACGATTTCCGATACAACAGTTGGTGCGAATGTCACCATGGGAAACAGCACTGGTAACCTCACCTTCCTTTCAGATAATGCAGACTTTGGTCTTACTGATGCTACAGATAACGTCTTCCAATTAGTAAATGCTACAAACTCTCGCACCTATCTTGATGTAGACGCAGGTGCGACTGATACGGTTACTCTTGGAAACGTAACTGATGTCACAACCATCTTGGGAAGCACGACATCATCCATTGGTTTAGGCACAGCCTTCACTGTCGCTGCCACCACTGGTCTTACAACCATTGCTGGTTCTGCAGATGGAGTTGATGCTCTTGTACTCACCTTAGGTGACATTTATGTCACAAATGGTGACCTTGACCTCAACGGTGGTGACTTTAATGTGGTTTTGGATGCTGGGGACAGCGCAAGGATTTCTAATGCCGGCGCAACAGGCGCAACCGCTCCTCTGACTCTTGCCAATACCACAGCTGCTTCAGACACAGCAGGGTCAGAAGGCTTGGACATTGCATTGACCATTACTAACTATGTAGATGACAATGCTGCAGATACACATACAGGTTTAGATGTCTTGGTCACATCCAATACTTCTGATATTGGCATAGACGATATTGTCTATGGTATCCAAGTACAGAACCTTGGAGGTGCTGCTGATGGTGGTAACGAATATGCCATCTACCAAGCAGGCACTGCATGGGATCTTGGACTTAAAGTAGAAGATGCGGTTGATATTGATGGTGCTGCAAACATTGCAGACACCACAGCAGGAGCTGATGTTGCCATGGGTAATGCCACAGGTAACCTCACCTTCCTTTCAGACAATGCAGATTTCACTCTTACCGATGCTACAGACAATGTATTTCAAATTTTAGGATCTGGTGGAGCCACACTTTTTGATGTTGATCTTGGGGCAGCCGATGCCATGACCTTGGGCGACAATTCCACCACGATTGCGATCAATTCTTCTGATTGGGACATCAGTGCCACAGGAGATATGACCGGAATCGGCGCCGTAACCATGAACGGCCTTTTAACAGGCACCTTGGGTGCCACACTTTCTGGTGCCACGATTTCCCTAAACACAAGTTCCAATTTTAATACAAACATCAATACTGGGACTTCGACTGGCACAGTGACGATTGGCGGCACCGCAGGAAATACAATCAATATAGGTTTTGACAATACAGTTGCAGATACTATTTCAATCGGTTCGGTTTTAGATCAATTGGCTCTAACCGGAGATGATTGGTCAGTGACATCAGCCGGTTTGATAACCACAGCAGCCGACCTTGCCGTCAATGGTGATGATATTACTTCTGATGGCAATTTCACTTTGAGTGCCACAGGTTATCTTCGTGTAGGTGATACAGCTACTCCTGGATCTGCCAATGGAGATGATGATCTTTTCGTAGAAAGTGATATTGAGCTTGATGGTGACCTCTATCTCCAAGGAGATGATCTGTTCATGAACACGAATACAAGTGGATTTATCCTTGTAGCTGATGGCACGAACTTTAACCCAGTAGATTTAAGTGGGGATGCAGATATCTCAAGCCTTGGTGTTGTGACCATTTCTGGTGATGCTGTGACTCTTGGCACAGATACATCAGGAAACTATGTTGCTACTCTTGCTGATGCAGGAGGAAGTGACTTCACCATCTCTGGTTCTGGATCTGAAGCTGCTGCTGTTACGATTGATATTACCGCTGACGCCATAGACTTTGATGAGATCGCAGACTCTGCAACCTTGGACGCGGCGACCTCTATCACAGGCGTTGCCGGTCGTGTGTTTTCTTTTGTTCGCACTCTGACTAATGCCACAACAGAAAATGCTCTTCTTCTTTCTGCCACAGCTTCTGATACTACAGGAGGCACATCCGCGCAGTATGGACTTTACCTTGATAACCTTGCCTCAACCGAAGGATTGGATGCTTCCCTTGTCATTGATAATTCCGATATTGATGATGCTGTTGTTGCAGGTATCCTTTTTGTTGATGCTGGAGGAGGATTTACTAATCTCATTGATGGCGCCGAGTTTGATGTTTCCGGTTCCACAGGTTCCGTTACCATCAATGACGGGGGCAATGCAGGACAAATATCGATTGAAAGCACTATTTTGGATATTGATTCTCTGACGTTTGTATCCGCAGGTGAAATTGCCGCAGCCGGAACCCTTGATCTTGATCCTGTAGGAAATCTTACTGTGACTCTTGCCGACGGAGAGAGCATGCTCGTAGACGGAGATACCTCTCCAACATCTGATATTCTTGTTCTTGGAACAGGGGATGCTTCTGCCACGGATAATGTGGATGTGCTTTCGATTGTAAGCACCATTAACAATGTCAATGGAGCTGGTCTTCGTTTTACCCCATCTTATTCCACTAATGTGGCTAAGACAGTCGGTATTATCACCATCGATGCTTTCACAGCCACGGCTAGTGATGGAAATGGAGATGACGCAGGGAAGGATCTTACTCTTTCTGGTTTGAATGTCGGCACACTCACAGAGTCAGAGCTCTTTAACGAAGAGGTTTTGTCAGCAGCTCTGCGAGTAGGTGATGGCTGGGATTCACTTATTAAGACAACAGACTCCAGTGCAAATATCACTATACCTGTAGGAGGAGTCCTAGCTTTCAAAGATGCCAACGCGTATTCTCTTATGACGCTTACGGCAGACGGCACATTCAATACCGGTTCCCTTGCGCTTACCGGCGGGTTAACTGTAGCCAGTGATACGGATTTCAATTTTGTCACGGGCAATTCGTCAAATACGGAAAATTTTACAATCGCACAAACCCATGCCTTAGACCAAACATTGAGCGTCATTGATCTTACGTTTACTGATACAGCCGCGACTGATGTGGGGGATAATTATCTTTTGAAGCTGACAAATGCTGATGATGCCGGCGCTGTTGGTACACCCGATGTCTTGGTCTACCTAAATCAAGCTGATGCAAATGAATCAGTAGCTGATGGCATATTTTTTAATGTCGCAGCCGGAGGTCTTACTGATGCTATAGATGTTTCTGACGATCAAATTACCAATGCCCTCAATATCGGATCAAATTTTGTTGATCTCGATGGCATACGCTTTTTTGAATCTGCAACAGGAACGCTTACATTTGAGGATACAAGCGGAAACGATCTTGCAACCTTGATAGACAATTCCAACACTGGGGACTTGGCTCTCACAGGTGACCTCGCTGTCAACGGGGACGACATTACCTCAGATGGCAATTTCACTTTGAGTGCCACAGGTTATCTTCGTGTAGGTGATACAGCTACTCCTGGATCTGCCAATGGAGATGATGATCTTTTCGTAGAAAGTGATATTGAGCTTGATGGTGACCTCTATCTCCAAGGAGATGATCTGTTCATGAACACGAATACAAGTGGATTTATCCTTGTAGCTGATGGCACGAACTTTAACCCAGTAGATTTAAGTGGGGATGCAGATATCTCAAGCCTTGGTGTTGTGACCATTTCTGGTGATGCTGTGACTCTTGGCACAGATACATCAGGAAACTATGTTGCTACTCTTGCTGATGCAGGAGGAAGTGACTTCACCATCTCTGGTTCTGGATCTGAAGCTGCTGCTGTTACGATTGATATTACCGCTGACGCCATAGACTTTGATGAGATCGCAGACTCTGCAACCTTGGACGCGGCGACCTCTATCACAGGCGTTGCCGGTCGTGTGTTTTCTTTTGTTCGCACTCTGACTAATGCCACAACAGAAAATGCTCTTCTTCTTTCTGCCACAGCTTCTGATACTACAGGAGGCACATCCGCGCAGTATGGACTTTACCTTGATAACCTTGCCTCAACCGAAGGATTGGATGCTTCCCTTGTCATTGATAATTCCGATATTGATGATGCTGTTGTTGCAGGTATCCTTTTTGTTGATGCTGGAGGAGGATTTACCAAAATTATTGATAGTCCGAATTTTGATGTTGCGTCTGATGGAGCCGTGACAATTACTGGATCTACTGATGGAGTTGATGCTCTTGTGCTCACCTTAGGTGACATTTATGTCACAAATGGTGACCTTGACCTCAACGGTGGTGACTTTAATGTGGCTCTAGATGCAGGAGATTCTTCCTCTATTTCCAAAGCAGCAGCTTCTTCTGCCACAGCTTCTCTTGCTGTTGCCAATACCACAGCTGCTTCAGACACAGCAGGTTCAAAAGGTTTAGTCATTGGACTGACCATTACTAACTATGTAGATGACAATGCTGCAGATGCACATACAGGTTTAGATGTCTTGGTTACATCCGATACTTCTGATGCTGGAATAGACGATATTGTCTATGGTATCCAAGTACAGAACCTTGGAGGTGCTGCTGATGGTGGTAACGAATATGCCATCTACCAAGCAGGCACTACTTGGGATCTTGGTCTTAAAGTAGAAGATGCTGTAGACATTGATGGTGCTGCAAACATTGCTGACACAACAGCAGGAGCTGATGTTGCCATGGGTAATGCCACAGGTAACCTCACCTTCCTTTCAGATAACGCAGACTTTGGACTTACCGATACCACAGACAATGTCTTCCAACTTGTAAATGCTTCCAATGCTCGCACCTATCTTGATATAGACGCAGGCGCAACTGACACAGTAACTCTCGGTAACGTAACTGATGTCACAACCATCTTGGGAAGCACAACATCATCCATTGGTTTAGGCACAGCCTTCACTGTTGCTGCCACCACTGGTCTTACGACCATTGCTGGTTCTACTGATGGAGTTGATGCTCTTGTGCTCACCTTAGGTGACATTTATGTCACAAATGGTGACCTTGACCTCAACGGTGGTGATTTTAATGTGACTCTTGATGTGGCTGACACTTTCAATCTTAATACGAACGCTGCAGCTAGTGATGATGCGTTTGCTCTTACCATGTCTTCCATTACTCCAGATGCTGACGCTTTGGTTATAAGATTGACCCAAGCAAGCGGAATGCCTGCGGCTAACGGAAATAATGCCATTAGTATCAATCTCATAGGGAATGATACGGACGGAAAAGTTCGAGGTATCAATGTCACCGCAGACGCAACAACCGCAGCTGGCGCTGGAACCTATGGTTATGGTGTAAAGGTAGCGAATCTTGAGGAGACTGCCGCTTCCATGACTGACGCCTTTTTAGTGACAGCTGATACAGATACTGCCATTACCGATGCTTTTGACGGAGCAGATGCAGAGATCGTTAATGCGCTAAATGCCGGAGCAAACTTTGTTAATTTAGATGCGATTCGTTTCTTTGAATCAGCTACGGGTACATTGACGTTTGAAGATACAAGTGGAAATGATCTTGCAACCTTGGCGGATAATGCCAATACAGGCGATTTCACTCTTACAGGTGATTTAGCTGTCAACGGCAATCATATTACTTCCACAGGTGCACTTGATATTAATCCGACCGGGAATTTTACCGTCACTCTTGCCGATGGGGAGAGTATGCTTGTTGACGGTGACACATCACCCACAGCAGATCTCCTAGTGCTTGGTACAGGGGATACTTCTGCAATAGACAACGTGGACATTCTTTCCATCATAAGCAATATCACCAATGTCAACGGTGCAGGTCTTCGCTTTACTCCTTCCTATTCTACCAATGTCGCAAAGACAGTAAACATTATTGATGTAGATGCGTTTACCGCTACGGCAAGCGATGGAAACGGGGATGATGCGGGAAAGGATCTTACCCTTTCTGCGTTGAATGTTGGCACTTTGACCGAATCTGAACTTTTCAATGAAGAAGTTCAATCTGCGGCTGTGCGTATTGCCGATGGCTGGGATTCTCTCATTAAAACGACTGATTCCAGTGCAAATATTGTCATACCTGTCGGCGGCGTCCTTACGTTTAAGGATGCCAATGCCTATTCCCTCATGACGCTTACGGCAGATGGCACATTCAATACAGGTTCTCTTACTCTGACCGGTGGTTTAACCGTAGCCAGTGATACGAATTTCAATTTTGTTACGGGAAATTCGTCAAATACGGAAGATTTTACGATCGCGCAAACACACGCTTTGGATCAAACCTTAAGTGTGATTAATCTTACGTTTACTGATACGGCCGCGACTAATGTGGGAGATAATTATCTTTTGAAATTGACGAATGCTGATGATGCCGGCGATTTTGGTACACCTGATGCACTAGCTTACTTAAACCAAGCAGATACAAGCGAGTCAGTGGCTGATGGTATATTTTTTAATGTTGCTCTCGGAGGTCTTGTCGATGCCATTGATGCTTCCGACGATCAAATTACCAATGCCCTCAATATCGGTGCCAATGCGATTGAGGGAACCTACTTTGATATTGCGGAAACAACAGGAGCCATGATTCTTACACGTCAGGCAGTTGGAACATCTCCTTTAACCATCACCGGACTTGCAGATTCCACAGTAGCTGATTTAGACATCAACACCTCTTTGAATCAAGGAACGATCATTGATGTGGATTATAGCGGAGCAGAGACTCTTGCCGCAGCTCTCACAGGCATGTCACTTAATCTTCGAACAAATGTGACAGGCGCTACGGGTGTTAATGTGACTGGATACGATGTCAACATGCCCGCACTCACAAGCACCTCGACTACTACTTATACAGGTTATGATATTTCCATTGCAGGCGCGGTAACACATAGCACAGCCGGCACACTTTCCTGGCGCGGGTATCATGTACAAATGCCAAATATCACTCAAACAAGCGGAACATTGCAAAGCAGTGGTCTTATGGTTGAGACAGGATCCATCACCACAGGCGGAACACAAAATGGTATAGACATTTTTGCTTCAGGAGTTGGCGCAGGTACACTCAATGGAATCAATGTCGGCAGTATTACCGCAGGAGCGGGAACAGAAAGCGCCATCAATATAGCGTCTGGGTGGGATAAAGACATTGACCTTCAAAACGGAGAGACCATTGATAATGTTTCAGATGGAGTTATTACTCTTCGTGATGGCAATACTGCTCTTATTGCAGCGAGTTTGTCTGTGCTTCAATTCAATCTTGATGACACCGTCACCTATACACAACGCTTATGTCATAGCGGTTCGGATAGTGCTACAGGTGTAGTGAATGTCGGTGACTGCAATGTGGCTGGTCAAGCAGACTACGCGGAAATTTATCCTGTGGCTGCGGATGTTTCCTACGGAGACATTGTGGTCCCAGGAAGTGTGCCAGTTGTGACCGAGCGCGGAGAGACCTTGGTGCAACTCATCAAGTCTAGCTTTTACTATCAAAATCAATTATTGGGTGTTGCGGTTGATAACTGGGAGGATGGGAGTTCTATCGGTTATAACATTGCCGATGCTGATAACCCCATGCCTGTGGCCCTTGTCGGTCGTGTGATGGTGCATGTGAATAATGAAAATGGTGCGATTGCGGTAGGGGATCCCATTACTTCCAGCTCTATCGCGGGTTATGGAATGAAAGCCACTGAACCCGGAACTATTATTGGTTTTGCTTTGGATGCTTATGCAGGTTCAGGAGCAGGAGCAATCATGGTGTATGTGAATCCAACCTGGTATGCGGGGAATGTGATGAGTACAGATGGAAGTTCCACTTATATTGCTGACGAAACCATTCTTGCTTCTCTCGGAGAAGCTGATGCTGCTCATCCTACTTTTGATTCTTATGGATTGGCTTTGCGCGGTTCGGCTTGGGATGGATCGACCGCACAATCCGTAGACATGAAGATTATGAATGATGTGACCGATGCGGATCATTATCGTTTATCTATCCGTAATGTGGCTGATACCGAGGTTGCTTATGTCACAAATGAAGGGACGCTTTCGATTGCAGGTGACCTGATGATTGCCGGGCGTTTGTATCCTTCTGATCGCGGTACCTCGCAGAGCGATAAATATATTTATTATGATGGATCTTCGGGTGCGGGAGGAGACTTTATGCGCACCAATGCGAGTGGTTGGGCCACAGGATCTTATGACTTTGCCGAAATGTTCCCATCCGATGAGATCTTGGCATCCGGAGATGTGGTGGTGTTTGCGGGAGATGGTGCCAAGGTGCGTCGCTCTACAAGTGCAGAGGGTGATCAGATCGCGGGCATTGTTTCCACACGTCCTGGTTTTCTTGCAGGTGAAAATATTGAAGGTTCTTATCCCATTGCTCTTGCTGGTCGCGTACCTACCAAGGTGAATTTGGAAGGAGGAGCAATCGAGGTAGGGGATCCACTTACGATTTCTTCCATGGCTGGTTATGCCAAAAAAGCAACCGAGCCTGGAATGGTTGTCGGGTACGCGCTTGAACCTTTTGCAGGAGCAGAAGGACAAGACGATTTGGTGATTACTTTTGTGAATATTAATTATTTTGATGGCGGGGAAATGTTTGCAACCAATGTGTATAACACAGCCTCAGGCAGTGACATTCAAAATCTTGCCAATCTTTCCATGAGCGGCAGTTTGAGCATGAGCGGATATGATATGACTGCGATTGGACGATTGGTTGGGCTCGGGGATATTTGGTCTATTGAGATGGATGGAACCGTGAAGACCCAAGCAACATTGCAAACCGTGATCTTAAGTTATCAAAATGAATTGGTGACAACGACAGCCGTTACGTCCTCGCAGACCATGATCACCTTGTCGGGATCAGGACGCACTCAACTTGGAAGCGCGATTATTCTTTTTGAAGAATTGGATCCTGCGTTTAATGATGTGATTTCCGCAACCGCTCCTTTGTATGTGATCGTGACTCCCAATGCGCCTGTGCGTTTGTATGTTTCTTCCAAAGATCAAAACGGATTTGTTGTGCAAACCGCGCAGGAAGATCCTGATACCACTTTTGACTGGATGGTCACGGCTTATCGCAAAGATTATGAACCAGTCGAGGAAGAGGAAGAACCTGTGGTGGAAGAACCGATTGTTGATGAGAGTGTTGTGATCGAGGAACCCGTGACAGAAGAGATCCCGCAAGAAGAAATAGTTGTGGAAGAAGAACCGGCGAGTTCGGAGAGTCCGATCGAAACCATTGTCGACGAATTTGCACCTATAAGTGAGGGCGACATTATAGTCGAGCAACCGCTTTAAGGGCATTTCGGAAAATCGTTGGTGTATCCGGTTACAGAGAGAGCAACATCAACTATCGTTCTTTCCACAATTCATGTTCTTTTTTCAATAGGAGGCGTGCTTTTGCAGGGTCAAAAGCAGGCTTTCAAATAGCGAAAGAGACCGGAACCCCACTCTGGTCTCTTTTGTATTGTGGAGGATTATAGTCCCTACATCATAAAACGGGACTTTAGATGCCAGAGGAATGGATGGGATGCGCTGTCCTGCAGTACCAGAAAAACCGTAGATGTATCCAGAGATACATTGAGGATTTTTCTGTGCGAAGGACAAGCAGACCGCCATTCCTATGGATGGATAAATCCTGTTTTATGATGTGGGGACTATATGAGGGGAGGTGGCGAGATGATAAACTGTGGGCAATAAAACGTATGTCTTTGTTTTCTCGTCTATCTCCCGAATTTGCTTCATCTGCCGATCTCCATGAAGCCATCATGGATTCGGTTTCAAGTGTCCGCGATTCTCTCCCCAAAGAACATCACGAGCATTTTGAAACTCTGCGACAAGAGATTATTGATTTTGCAAAGGCTCACGACATCCCAAGAGAATCACTCGCCAAACCCAATGCCCTTCGTGAAGCCGCTGAACATCTTTCCATTCCAGACCTTCAACGACTCGCCACTCTTCTCGAACGCTTTGAGTATTTGCTTGTCCACCATGAACCCAAGAAGGAAGACTACGCTGAAGCTCTCGAATATGCTGAACGTCTTTATCACCTCAAAGAGCAATACACTTCCCAAGTCGCTCTCCTTGAACAAGTAGGTATCCTCAAAGATGGCGTTATCGAAGGGATAGATGGAAATAAGTATCCCGTCCCCACCTTGGAACAAATCGCTTCTCGTCTCTTTGAACGCCGCGAAGGACTCTCCACCAAACACGATCAAGGATTTACCAAACTCCTCCTTGTTCCTTTTGGTATGAGCCTTAACATTCTTCTGGAAACACTCAAACAATTTCTTATCGAACATGAGAAGAATAATCGTTCTTTTAATCTAGATGCTGATGATCCTCTCTGTACATGGGTAGGATATGAAGGAGCAGACATTGGAGATTCTCCAAAGCTTGTCTATTACCCACAGTCTTTTACAAGAGAGGGTCATGGGGGGAAAACAAAGGCACAGATACTCAAAGAACAAGCTGAAGGACAATTGATCCCTGCTCTTGCAGGGGTGGCGGGAGAGAAAGGAGAGAGAGCCCCCGGTTGGATCGTTCATCTTCTTCAATCTTCTAGTCCTTCCAATCCACATTCCCCGGGCCTTGCTCTTATTCCCCGTGAAGGCAAAGGAATACTCCAAGGGAATCTCACTCCCCGTCCTCCTCTTGAAGCAGGAAAATCTTCTGAAGAATATCTTTCCATTCTTCAAAAAGCTCAAGATGATGAATACTCTCCCTATCATGGTGAAACAGGCATGACTCCTGAAGATTGGATCATGGCCTTTATGCTTCATCTTACAGAAACAGGAAAACCTCTTGACGATGTATTGAACCCTACAAACACTGCAAGCTATTGTCATCTTACAGGCGCTTTTTTCCCCTTTCCCGACTATGTGCCGGGTGCATACTTACACAGCATTGATCTTCAGGTTCGCTTCAGCGCGAGTGATTTCAATGGTCATAAAGCGAGCGATGGTACTCGTTCCTCGGTGATCGTTTAACCTTTTGATGTCTATGTCTCTTTTTCGACCAGGTTCAGAATCCGTTCTCTCTGCTGTCACTTCCCGTCATTCCGGGCTTGAGCCGGAATCTCCACGACAAGAAAAAGATCCCGGGTCAAAGCCCGGGATGACAACTTCGGTTTTAGGTGAGACAACCCTCCACGAGGCCGTCATGGATTCGGTTTCAAGTGTCCGCGATTCTCTCCCCAAAGAACATCACGAGCATTTTGAAACTCTGCGACAAGAGATTATTGATTTTGCAAAGGCTCACGACATCCCAAGAGAATCACTCGCCAAACCCAATGCCCTTCGTGAAGCCGCTGAACATCTTTCCATTCCAGACCTTCAACGACTCGCCACTCTTCTCGAACGCTTTGAGTATTTGCTTGTCCACCATGAACCCAAGAAGGAAGACTACGCTGAAGCTCTCGAATATGCTGAACGTCTTTATCACCTCAAAGAGCAATACACTTCCCAAGTCGCTCTCCTTGAACAAGTAGGTATCCTCAAAGATGGCGTTATCGAAGGGATAGATGGAAATAAGTATCCCGTCCCCACCTTGGAACAAATCGCTTCTCGTCTCTTTGAACGCCGCGAAGGACTCTCCACCAAACACGACCAAGGCTTTACCAAACTCCTCCTTGTTCCCTTTGGCATGAGTCTTGATAGTCTTTACGAAACCCTTGAGCAATTTCTTTTTAAGTATAGACAAGATCATCCTGACTTTGATTTTGGAAAGGATGTGCCACTATGGAAATGGGGAGGGTATCAAGAAGTAGATGGGGGTGAATATTCTAATATCGTCTATTATCCAAAATCTTTTAATGATAAGAATTATCAAAGCAGAACAAAGACGAAGATTCTCGAGGAACAAGAGGATAAGAAAGATTCTTTTCCCGGATGGATGATTCATTTGTTTCAACCTTCAGATCTATCACATTCAGATTCCCACGGCTTAGCCCATATCCCTTTTGAAGGTAGGGGAGCGATTTATGGAAGAGAAGCTCCACGCAAAGATATTGAAGCAGGCAAAACTCCCGAGGAATATCTTTCTATTCTGAAAGAAGCTCAAGACAATCCTAACTCTCCTTATTTTCACGAATCCGGCATGACTCCTGAAGATTGGATTATAGCCTTTATGACTCATCTTACCGAGACAGGACAATTATTGGATAACCATGCGGATAATAGAGGGAGCGACATTTGTCTTGTGGGGAGTTTTTTTCATCTTTTCAGTCGTGTGCCTTATGTCCATAAGGACGGTAATACCAAACAGATAGATTTTGATGCGTATGCGTACTGGAAGAATAGTTGGGATATTGGTACACGTTTTTCAGTCATCGTTTAAAAAATTCGCGATTGTGGGCATCACCGTTTATAATGGAAAGCACTATGTCACTTTTTCATAAAAAACAATCCAAGGGGTCTTGGTTTGCAAAGGTGAGTTTTCTCATTCTTCTTTTTCTTGTTTTCTTTTTACCCCTTTGTTTTTTTCCTTTGGGGGTCGACACCTTGGAAGTGCACAAACAAACCTTGCTTGTGCTTGGGGTGAGTGCGGCAGCTTTATGTTGGCTCATGGCTCAAACGCTTGGGTTTGAAACAAAAAAAGGAAAACTCGGTTTAGTGTGGCCGCTTTTTTTTCTTATTGTCATGATGGGATTGGGCGCTTGGTTTTCGGATGCCCCGTTTCTTTCTTGGATCGGGGAGGTGAAACAAGAGTATGCGAGTTTTCTTTCCATCATTTCTCTTGCGGTTTTTTCTTATCTTGTCAGCGTGGTTGTCATTGATGCAAAACAGTGGAAACACATTTTTTTGTCGAGCGTTTTTTCCGCTTTGCTCGTTGGAGGTTTGGGTCTTTCTTCACTTTTCGGATTTACGAATGTGAACACCGTGGGAACCGCGCATCTTTTTTCCGTTTATCTCATTATTTTTCTGACATTTGCATCAGGGGTGTGGGTTTATCAGCCTTTCAAAGTTTCTCTTTGGCAAAAAATTCTTTTTATTATTCTTCTTCTTGAAACTCTGATTGCACTTTTTATCATGAGCTATTGGATTTTGTGGATGATTTTGGGGATCGGAATGATCAGTCTTTTAGCAGGCGCGTTCTTTTTTTCAAAATCTTTCCATTACACTTCCCGTTTTCTTTTCCCTATTGTTTTGATTGTTATCTCCTTTGCCTTTTGTTTTGTTTCAACTCCTTTGTCACATTTTGCTCCTTTGGAGGTAACACCAAACATGATGTTGAGTTTTCAGGTGGTAAAAGACACTCTCTTATCAAAAGGATGGGCTTTGGGATCAGGGTTGGGAACTTTTGTGTATGATTTTGCGAGTTTCAAACCCGTTTCCATCAATGAAACTGTTTTTTGGAACACACGATTTGATAGCGCATTTTCCTTTTTACTCACCCTTTTGGCGACAAGCGGAGTTTTGGGAGTTCTCGCCTGGTTGGGTGTTTTGTTTGCTGGATGTTGGTCGTCTATACGCTCCACGAGAATGCACGGGGAAGATCATTATATTATCCTCGCTACTTTTGGATCTTTTATTGCGCTCTCTTTTTCCTTTTTGGTTTCAGGAGCGAATCTCACTATTTTATTTGTTTGGTTTTTTTTGTTTGGTCTCCTTTTTGCATTACAGAAAGAGGAACGAAAAAATGCGTCTTCAAAATTTCGACGGAGATTTTCTTTGGTTGCGGGAATTTTTTTCGCACTCTTGATCGCCACAGGTGCAGGATTGACGATACAGCGGTACGCAGCTGAAGTCGCATTTGCCAAAGCCATTCGATTGGATCGTGAGGGCGCACCCATCACCGATGTGATCGTTTCTCTCAATCGGGCGGCAACATGGAATCGGTTTCATGATGGATATTATCGCAATCTTTCCACGGCACTTCTTATCCAAAGTTTGGAAGAGAAGAAACGTCTGGAACAGACAGAATCCGTGACTGATCTTGATCGAGAACGCTTACAGGCGATCACTGCCTCGGCTATCAACGCAGCGACAACGGCAACCGATATTTCTCCTCTAAATGGATTGAATTGGCAAGTGCGCGGGCAAGTGTATCGGGAGCTTTTATCTTTGTATACCAACGCTTCTGATGCGGCTGTGACGTCTTGTTTGCAGGCTACTCAACTTGAACCAAACAATCCCGTGTATTGGACCGATTTGGGGCAGACCTATCAAAAAGCCGCTGAGGTACGGCAGCAGATTCTTACGGGACAAAGTTTAAATCCAACACAAGATGAATTGTGGAATCAGCTTTTGGTGCAAGCGGAGTCGGCATTGAATACGGCCTTGGATCGTAAACAAGATTATGCGCCCGCGCATTATTATCTTTCCTTGGTGTATGAAGCGCAGGGACGACTTGATGATGCCGTGGGGAAGATGGAGAGCGTGATTAATTATAATGCTTCGGATGTGGGTGCGTATTTTCAACTTGGACTTTTATATCTCGAGCGAGGAGGGGAAGGAGATCTGGATCTTGCGGGAGAGGCATTTGCACAGGCAATTACCTTGGTGCCGGGTTATGCCAATGCCCATTGGTTTTTGGCAACCGTGTATGAGCAAAAAGGGCTGACCGATTATGCGATCATGGAGATCGAGAAAGTTTTGGAAATTGATCCGGGAAACGCTTTGGCTTCCGCTCGTTTGTCTCGCCTAAGATCGGGTACGGTTCCGGAAGAAATCCCCGAAGTGTTGGAAGAGTAAAAAAGAAAGTCCACCTGTGAAAGCAGGTGGATTTTTTAAAGACTCGTTTGTGTCATGACGGTTCCGGAAGGGGGATAAAATTCAAGAGCCCGTTTCAGACTTTAGACAGTCCCTTATAAATGATTTTCTTCATTGCCGAATGTTTGTGAACTATGCCGAGTTTAGATGCCTGGATGTATTTTCCATGATCAACCTTTTTCCAATCGATAGGATGATAACCAACTTGTGCTGCTATGAGATCAAGAAAGAGACGAATTGTTCTGCCATTCCCCTCACGAAATGGATGAAGCGCGTTGAGTTCGTTGTGGATGAATGCGAGCTTCTTAGCGATGATAGACTTTAAATCTTTTGGTATGGGAATGTGTTTTTTCAAGACAGGATCAAACTCATCTAGTAAACGTTCAAGATATTCTACCGGTGCAAATAAAACGTCATCTTTTGAAATATCTACCCACCCTATTTTTCCCGCCCATGTGTAAAGCGGGTTCAAAAAATATCTATGGATTTCAAATAAAAGAGGAAGGTTGAAATGGAGACCTTCCTTTTCAAGGTGATCGAAAAAATAGGTGTATGTATCAACAAGTAACAGCGTCTCAGCATCATCGAGTGTAGCCTGATCCTTAATGGCTAGTTTGTTTTTTAATATCCCATCCTCGATTCCAACTCTTCTGGAAGAAATATTATAACGAGAACGCTCTGCCATACTTCCGCAGTTTTTTGATTATTGAAATATTTTTTTTTGCCCGATGTAAACTCAATCCCTCCATTTTAGAGGATTGCAATACGGCTTTTTGCAAGTTTCGTTTTTCCGTTATTTTTATCGTTTTCATATATTTGTTAGGAAAATCGTATCAGTTTTTATTTGCTCACACCAGAGTCTATTTCCTATTGTTTTTGATTATTTATATCCTTTATATATCCACTGAACCGAGACTTCTTTTGTTTGTGTGGAGATAATGCAGGTGGCTTCGTATCCAAATCGTGTGACATTATTTACAAGGACAAATTGCCAGGTGTGCGTATCAGCATCGCAGAAATTTTGTTCCGTTTGATCAAAAGAAAAGTCCCCGGCTTCTTGGCAATCAAGGGATGCCTCGGCAAGCGCTTGTGCTTCCTCTTGAGTCATTTCATCGCAAAAGTTGGAAGATGTTTCCTCGATAACAAGTGCGGGTATCTCTTCTTGAATCTTCATGGCGTTGTAAATGCCCCAAGCTCCGACAAGAAGGGTTAGAACAAAAAGACTGCGTAAAAGAAAACGAATGGTTTTATGTTGGTGCATAGGCTTGATCACATAATATCATGCCTCACGCTTTCTTTATGTGAAAAGACACATCCACAATAGGTTTGGCGAGCAATACCAAAATGTTCAGCACAGGTGACCGAGAAATTTGTTCCCCCGTGTTTTTTAAAATCACGAGCAAGAAAAGGAATGCCAATTTTTTTGGCGATTTTGCCTCCGAGCGGATTGATGATTTCGGCTTTTTTGTTGCGACCAACCGTCAGAGTGGAAGCAAACACATCAAAGCCTTGCGTTTTGGCATAATGAGCGGTTGCCTCCAGTCGATGGGCAAAACAGGTGACACAACGTTCTCCTCCTTCGGGCTCTTGCTCCAGTCCGCGTACAGCAAAGAGCCATGCCTTAGGATCGTAATCTCCAACAATGAGAGGGAGATACAGATGTTTGGCCACTCGTTGCATATTTTTTAGACGCTCCTCGTATTCTTGTTTGGGGTGGATATTGGGATTGAAAAAATAGAGGGTGACATCCCATCTTTTGGAGAGTTCTTGCGGAACCCAGGATCCACATCCGCCACAACAAGTGTGAAGAAGAAGTTTCATAACGCGATTAAGCGTACCCCGAAAAAAAGAAACAGAAAACCGCACCATCAGGCGCGGTTGCGAGGGGGATCGTTTTCTTTTGGAAGCGTTGGGTCTCGTTTGAGAAAAAAGAGCGGTGAGTTATTTTCCACGATGATCGTGATGACAAACGCCATCGCAAAGCAGGCATAGGGTCCGTACTGCATCCACCAATCCATGATGGGGTCGATGAGATCTTCGGAAACAAGGTTCAGGATGGGGAGCCCGGCAAAGAGCATGATGATGATCGTACCAAAGTAGATGAAAGCTCCCAAGATGAGGGAGATGAGAAGCCATCCAAACAGATTTCCGAGGAAAACGAGTGTGCGTTTGAGCATGGGGAAGTGACCTCCGAGGAAGGAACGATGGAGCAAGAAAAGCTTAAAGGAACCAAAGGGGAATGGCAAGTTTCCTTTAGCTATCGGCAAAAATGGATTGATGGAGGAAATTTTCTATGAGTCTTGTGTGTGGAGGAAAGAGATCAATGGGTAAATGATCAAAAGGAAACCATTGCCATGCCTCACAGCGATCAGGTTCTTTCACTTCAGGTTCACCTTTTACTTCTTGCGCGATAAATCCTATCTGCAAATAAGGTTTATTACTATTTCTGTTATTCACAAGACTGGAAAATTCAAAAGAGGCTGCACAAAGTCCGGTTTCTTCCATGAGTTCTCGTGCGGCCGCATCCATCATGGCTTCTCCTGTTTCGAGATGACCGCCGGGAAGTCCCCAGGTGCCATCACCATAGACATTTTTTCTTTTTCCAAGGAGAAGTTGACCATCTTTTATCACAAAGACATTGATTCCAACGTGAAAGGTTTGATAGATGTCGGGCATATTCTTCCCCATATTATTTTCCTTTCTCAAGGTAAAAGGTTTTATCACACTTCTTTGCCTCAAGCGCTTTTATCAATCGAGGCCCCAGTCGGTTGCGTCGTAGAATTTTTTCGCAATCCTCTTTTGACGCCACGCTGATAAATTCGAAAGAGTCGATTTCACCAGGCGCAAGTTGTATTTGTTTGATTTCATTTTCAGTTAAAACACCACCATCAAAAATAAACTGCAAGTTTTCTACATTTTCCTCATTGACACTGTAATCAACACACAGGAGTTTCCCTACTGATCGATGCAGGCCTATTTCTTCCATGATTTCTCTTTCACAAGCCGCTTTGGGTGATTCATTTGTTTCGACAATACCTCCACAAATTCCCCAACGATCTTTATAGGTTGGATGTAAGATAAGAAGATCCTGATGTTCATTGAAAAAAATAGCACCAGCAGCCATATATTTTTTTGGAAGAGTGTCTGAGTATTTTTTCTGATTATCAGGGGTTTCTTTACTCATATATTGCTTTACGATCTGCGTTATTATTTACCTGCGAGGACTACTATAGATGAGGGTAGTCTACTGTGAATACAAAAAAACGACCACAAAGATCAGTGAGCAGTCGGTTGACCCGATTTACGGTTTTCGGGTATTGTATGAGCACTTGAAGGGCCCTTAGCTCAGCTGGTAGAGCGCTTCCATGGCATGGAAGAGGTCATCGGTTCGATCCCGTTAGGGTCCACCATTCTTCGCACCAGCGAAGAATGCCCTTCGTAGCCTTGGCGAAGAAGGGCTACTGATAAGTTATGTTTGTTCTGTTCAAAACGACTGGTGCTACGAATGGCACAGCCTCAATTCTCCACCAGCGAAGAAGGACTCAAGTAATCGTTATGTTCTACGTTTATATCATCCAAAGTATTAATTTTTCGAAACAGTTTTATACCGGTTTTTCAGAAGACATTGACGGCAGATTAGATGAACATAACAAAGGGAAATCTGTTCATACAAACAAATTCAAACCATGGAAAATGATTTATTATTGCGCATTTGATGATAAGAAAAATGCTTTAAATTTTGAGAAGTATCTAAAAACAGCTTCCGGAATAGCATTTAGAAACAAACGATTGATTTAGGAGTTCCACCGAAAAGGTGGAATTTTTGTTTTTTATATCGTAAGAACCCATCTGTTCATGATATTATCTAGGCACATGAGTGTTCGAAAAAATAATATCGCTTACATCGATGCGGCCAATCTTTATAAAGGTGTTTCATCCTTAGGATGGAAACTGGATTACCATCGTTTTCGAATCTGGTTAGCAGATAAATATCACGTTCAAACGGCCTATCTATTTATAGGTCTTATTCCGAAACACAAGGATCTATATACATATCTGCAAAAAAGTGGTTTCACGTTAATTTTCAAAGAAGTTGTTTATGATGGAGATGGTAAGGCAAAAGGAAATTGTGATGCTGATCTTGTGATGCAAGCCATGCAAGATTCCTATGAGACCCAATTTGATCAAGCTTTAGTAGTGACGAGTGATGGAGATTACGCACCACTTGTTAAATTTCTTATGGATCGCCGAAAAATATGTGCTGTTCTATCACCCAGCACACCATGCAAATGTTCGATTCTTTTGAAACGCACCGATGTGAGGATCGCTTACATTGATGATCAACGAACGCTTCTTGAATCTAGAAAATGAAAAAGCCCCCGGCAGGGACAAACCCTGCAAGGGACTTTTTCGTGGTGATAATTAAAAGGTATCCCAAAAAGAGTCGAGAGTCAAATTCGAGAGTCAAATTCAGGTTGGGTCAACCGTTAATCTATCCAAAAAAGAAACAGAAAACCGGCAAAGAGTTGCCGGTGTGATTAGATCGTCCTGATCGTTTCGTTGACGATACGTTCCACTTCCTTGGGAGGAAGTCTACTTCCGCCCACACGTGGGCTTCCGCCAATCGTATCTCCTCCGCCCCAATGTTCGTTTGGATTTGCTTCCTCACGATCGAGAGCGGCAAGAATAAGAGGGACAATGAAATAAGAAATGAACAAAGACATTCTGCCGACTGTGTAGATATAGTTGCCGTTTGGCAGCGTTCCCACGAGGGAAACATAGGCGCGGACACCATCTCCAAACGCTCCAGTACGTCCTTGCGGACCGATCTCACGGATCATGGCCCAACCCTTTCCTCCACCAATACGTTCGTAACGAGTATCAAGAACGATTCTTCCACCTTGACCTACAAGATAGCGCAGGATGCGAGCCTCGACATCAGTCACAATACCGAGATATTCATCCGCATTCTTTCTTCCAAGGCCTCCATTCAAACGGAAGCGCCGATAGGGGTCAAAGATCCAAGCCATTTCTTGGAGCGCAGGGAGATCGGGTGGGTAAGGATAACCACCTGCGGTCGTGTCCATCATGTCCTCGATCGCCACAATACGATTGATATTCGGATTGATCGCCCCTGTGGCAAGATGAGCATTTCTCAAAATGGCGATGGTTGTGCAAACATCCTCGTCACAGTCGTTAGCAAAGAGTTCCATATGGATTCCGCTTTGATCCCGAAAACAATCGGTCAATCCTTGGCGCAGAGCCATGAGCGCCTGCGCACAGGTGGCGCGTGTACCCAGGCGATCCACCCCTTCGTGATGGTTCAAATTGAGGCGAGGGCCAGTGGGATCGAACTTTGGGCCCTCACCCACAAAACCATCAAGGGCAATCGAGAAGGGCGGAGTTATTTTGCAAAACCGTTTCCAGCTCATGACGGGTGTTTGTGGTTGCATGTGAAGGAGCACAGGCATGGAGACCTCCTTAAACATTGTCCAAGCCGCACTTTGTCGTATCATTTTTTGATGGGAATATCAATAGTTTTGCTCGACAATACAGGAAAATACAGGCTATACTGCCTCCATTATGTTACAAGTTGGCATTGTGGGTCTTCCCAATGTGGGAAAGTCCACGCTTTTCAAAACCCTTACCAAAAAGCAGGTCGCCTGTGAGAATTTTCCGTTTTGCACAATTGAACCCAATGTGGGAGTTGTGGAAGTGCCAGATCATCGCTTGGCGATCTTGGCCAAGCTTTCCTCATCTGCAAAAATCGTTCCCACAGCCATTGAGTTTGTGGATATCGCGGGTTTAGTGAAAGGGGCGCATAAAGGCGAGGGGCTGGGAAATAAATTTTTGGCAAATATCCGCGAGGTCAATATGATCGTGCACGTGGTGCGAGCCTTTGAAGACACCAATGTCCATCATGTAGATGGAGGAGTGGATCCAACGCGTGATGTGGAGACGATCGAGATTGAACTCGCCATGGCTGATATTGATACCGTGTCTCGACGATTGGATTTTGTCGAAGGGCATTTGCGGGCCGGCCGCACACGTACGCTTGAGCTTGAAGAATCTGCGCTTAAAAAAATCATGGCCCAACTCGAACAAGGAAAGATGGCCATGACGGCATCTTTAACCGATGATGAGATTGAGACGGTTCGTTCTATGCAACTCTTGTCACGCAAACCTATTTTGTATGTCATGAATATCGGGGAAGATCAGGTGGGGAAGGTGTTGGAACATCCTTTGGGTCCAGATCGTTTGACTTTGGCGCTATGTGTGAAGCTTGAATCTGAAATCGTGGAAATGCCAGCAGAGGAACAAGAAATTTTTCTAAAAAGCATGGGACTTCAAGAGTCCGGGCTCGATGCCATGATCACCAAGTGTTACCGTTTGTTAAATCTTGTGACGTTTTTAACAACAGGTCCTACGGAAACACGCGCGTGGACGGTGCGTCGCGGAGCTAAGGGTCCGGAAGCTGCAGGAGTGATCCATACCGATTTCACCAAACATTTTATTCGTGCCGAGGTGATTTACTGGGAGGAGTTGGTGAACTATGGCAGTGAGGTGGCGGCAAAAGAAGCCGGGAAAATAAGAATCGAAGGAAAAGAATATGTGATTCAAGATGGTGATGTCTGTCATTTCCGTGTTGATGTTTAGAGCCCGTCTCAAAAATAATCTTCCGACCTTTTGACGCCAATTTGGCCTGCAACGATTTCAGGATTCGTCAAAATATCTCGATATTCCTCCTCATCCTTCAATCGTTTCGGCACAAATGGCATTCAAAATGTCTTGGAAGCTATTTTTGAGATGGGCTCTAAACAAAAATCTCGGAGCGCATCCGAGATTTTTTGTTAAAGAGGTTTTATTTCTATAATCTCGCGTCCCACTCTTTGGCCAGGTCTTTCATACACAAGGCCTCCGGAAGGGGAGAGAGGTTCAAGCGCATCGGAAAAAGGCTGAATACTCCATCCAGAGGATCGCGTGATTTTTTGCATAGGGAGAAACATCCATTCTTCTTTGATGTGATAGACGGGACAAGCGAGTATCATGACTCCATCTTTTTTTATAAGGGTTTTTAGGGAAGCAAGAGATGTGGTCAACATATCCTCAATCTCCACAAGTGTTTGTTTGAGCTCACTGAAAGATTCTCGGCCTTTTTGAGGAGGGCCAAGATAGGTTTCGGTGATTATCATATCCACGGGTTCAGAGAAAGATTTTGGAAGATCTTCCGCAGGCGTTTCTATCAAGATGCAATTTGATTCTTGTCCAAGATAATTTTTGGAAAGCCAAGTCATATTACTCTGCGTATCTCGGATTGCTTTTCCGCTATTATCGCTTCCGATGAGTTTATGGCATTGCATGAGCGCAGCTTCCATAAGAATGGTTCCTGATCCGCAAAAAGGATCAAGCAAAGTGGATTTGGAAAGATCTTTACCTGCAAGGTTGATCATGATTCTTGCGAGCTTGGGGGGTAGCATGCCAGATTTCGCATCACGGGCCGGACGACTATAATCTCGGTCTGACCAGGCGACAAAATCTTGGACAGATTGTGTCTGTCCGACAAGAATACGAGATCCATCTAAAAATAAGACAAATTCTCCACCCGAAGAAAGAAGATGATTTGTCTCAACAATCACTGAAGAAAGAGCCGGCTCTTTGGAAGAAACAAAGCGAACAGGTCGGCCGGTTTCTTTGAGAATTTTTTTTACTGTAAGCCCCAGTTTTTCAAGAGCTTTCATTTTGTCAGCATAGATTTTTTTTCCTTGCAGATCATAAAGACTAAGACCAAAGGTTATTTTGTCTTTTCCTGCAGTATTGCTTGCATAAGCGACGATGGTATTAGCGAGCTCTTCTTCATCCCATGTGTCCATTTCTTGAATGGTCCATCCCATTTTGATCGTGCCTCCCAGAGTGGATTGAAGATTGGGAAGATGAAGAAGATCCTCGGGGATCAATAAAACTTCCTCGTTTCCTTGCGCTTGTGAGAGGTCTATTCCCAAGACTTTGGAAATTTCTGCCACAGAAAGAGTTGGCTGATGGCCCAAAATAAAAAATGTCATACGTGATTGCTATAGTCCTCACATTACGAAACGGGACTTTAGGCGCCACAAGGATGGACGGGATGTGATGTCCTGCAACACCAGAAAAACCGCAGATGTATCCAGAGATACATTGAGGATTTTTCTGATGTGAAGGACAAGCAGACCGCCATCCTTGTGGATGGATAAATCCTGTTTCGTAATGTGAGGACTATATTGTACCGATCCTTGACCAAAGCGGCAAAAAAACCTAGGATAAGGGCACTTATTCTTAATCTGTCCAAAACCCTACAAGGGTTGTCCCAAAAGGGATCAGATCTATGAAGCAATACGAATTGCTCTGCATTATCCCGACTCAGTATGCAGATACCGAGATCGAGGCTGTCATGGCTACTCTCAAAGCCGTGATGGAAAAAGAAGGGGCTGTTGTGAAGCGCCAAGAAAACTTGGGTCGCATCAAACTGGCTTATCCTATCAAAGGAGTCCGCCACGGTTCCTATATTCTTTTCCAATTTGAGGCGGAAACCGAAATGATGACCGAGATTGATCGTCGTATCCGTTTAGCCGAGGAAGTTTTGCGTCATCAAATTACTTTGATGCCAAAAGGAGCGGATCAAAAGAAATATGAGATCAGCTCTTATATTGCTCCTTTGAGCGAAGAGGCGGATGCTGCTGCTCTTGTTTCTCATACAAGGGCAAAAGAAATTACTCCTGCAGTTTCTGTGGCTGTGGAACCTGAACGACCCACCATGAGTATGGAAGAGCTTGATAAAAAGCTTGATGAAATTTTGGAGAGCGAAATAACTGATGTGTAATATGTATAGTCTTAATCGTGCAACCTTAATCGGGAATCTCACCCGAGATCCTGAAGTGCGTCAAATACCTTCAGGTCAAAGTGTTTGTTCCTTTGGACTGGCAACAAACCGTTCTTGGAACGACAATACAGGCAAGCGTCAGGAACAGGTGGAGTTTCATTCCCTTGTTGCTTGGGGAAAGCTTGCGGAAATTTGCGGTCAATATCTTGCAAAGGGCCGTAAGATTTATGTGGAAGGACGTTTACAAACACGCGAGTGGGAAGCTCAAGATGGCGCCAAGCGCACACGCACCGAGATCATTATCGAAAACATGATTATTCTCGATCGCGGGAATGCTGCCTCTGGCTCTTCTGGTTCTTCTTCCCCGTTTACCCCTCCACAGGCGCCGGCAAGTGAACCAACAGCCGCTCCAGAGGAGGAAATCAAAATTGAAGATATCCCTTTTTAACCTATGGCCTATCAAAAGCGTGAACAAACACAAGCGCAAACACAAGCACGCAAAGAACGTGTGTGTTATTTTTGCCTCAACAACATTTCCGATGTGGACTATAAAGACGTCCGCATTCTCCAAAAGTTTCTTTCTTCTTTTGGAAAGATCGTCCCTCGCAAACGCAGTCGTGCGTGTATGAAACATCAGCGCCAACTTTCCAATGCGATTAAGCGGGCGCGTATCATGGCCCTGTTACCGTTTGTTCAAAAGTAAGATGAAAAAAGCAGGGCACCACGCCCTGTTTTCTTCATCCCTCCGAAGCTCTGGGTTTATCGAAGAGCGAAGGGGGATTCGTGTATGCCTTCTTTAGAACAAATTGCCAAAGAGCGACAAAAACTCAATCAAATCATTCGACGGTTTTTTTGCGATCGTGGATTTGTGGAGGTTGAAACTCCTCTTCTCGTGCGTAGTCCTGGGATGGAACCAAATCTTTGCCCGTTTGAGACAACAGTTTTAGAGTCAGATGGTAGGTGTTATCCCGCTGGACTCATTACAAGTCCAGAATATTCCATGAAAAAACTTCTTGGGCTTGGCATGCAAAAGATTTTTACTCTTACCAAAGTATTTCGTAACGAAGAGGAGTTGGGAGGATCTCACAATCCAGAGTTCACCATGCTCGAGTGGTATGTCCAAGGGGAGGATTATCAGGCGTGCATGGATGAAACCCAGGCGCTTGTAGAATCGTGTACACAAGAATTTGATGCCAGTCTTCCGGTCTTTGATCGCAAGCGAGTGTATGATCTTTTTTTAGAGTACACGGGTGTAGATTTAGATAAGGCAACTCCAGAGATATTACAAGACGCCTGTCACCAACTTTCCATTCATTTTGTTTTAACCGATACGGAAAGTGATCTGTTTTATCGCCTTTTTCTTGCCAGAGTTGAACCGCAGTTTTCTTCTGGTTCCACCTTTGTGTATGATTATCCAATCTATCAAGCCGCACTCTCACAACTCACTTCGGATAAAAAGTATGGCCAACGATTCGAATTGTATGTGAACGGTCTGGAACTTTGTAATGGTTTTACTGAACTCACTGATGCAAAGGAACAAAGAAAGCGATTTGAAGAAGAAGCGCAGGAGCGCGCTCAATCACAAAAAACTATTTTTCCCATTGACGAGACACTTTTGCGCCTGCTACCATCCGTGCAACAACCGAGTTATGGGAATGCTCTGGGAGTGGATCGATTGCACATGATTGTTACCAGACGCACATGCATTAAAGATGTTTTACTGTTTCCAGCTTCAACATTATTTAAAAATAAGATTTGAACATTGTTATTGAAAGACCTGTATGTCATCACCAAATGATATTAAAAAAGGGATCGTGATCAATTATGAAGGAGGGTTGTGGGTTGTTGTGTATTTTCAACGCGTGAGTCCGGGGAAAGGAAGCTCGTTTGTGCGTACGCGCATGAAAAATCTTCAAACAGGAAAATTGGTGGAGTTTAATTTCAAATCCGCAGAAAGCATTACGTTTGAAGATGTGCAACACCTCAAGATGCAATATCTTTTTAATGATGGAAACTTTTATACGTTCATGGACAATACCAGTTATGATCAGGTTTCCATTGATGCAGAGAGTATTGGGGACGATGTAAAGTATCTTAAAGATGGCTTAGAAGTCACAGTCGCCATGCATGATGGCGCTGCCCTCACCATCCAAGTGCCAAAAAAGATTACCTATACGATTACCTATACCGAGCCTGCGGTAAAAGGGGATACAGCTTCTGGAAACGTGACCAAAGAAGCCGAGCTTGATAATGGGCTCAAGGTCAAAGTACCGATTTTTATCAATCAAGGAGAAAGTATTGTGATCAATACCGAGACCGGGGAATATGTAGAACGCGTGAGTAAATAGATTATAAAGAAAAACAGGACCTGGGTGTGGTCCTGTTTTTTGCTACGTTTATTTTTCTTGAAATGTGAGAGATAGATTACTTAAGTTCTCTGTAACAGAACAACACTTATCAGTATTCATAGAAAGATAAAACCCAATAGTCTTCCAGAATTGTTCCAGAAGCTTGATATAGGCTTGCAGGTGAAGTGCTTCCGTTAAGGATGGAAAGTCTTTTATGAATTTATTTAACGTCTCCAAAAAGTCAGATAATTTTTTATGTTCAACTTTTGCAGATTCTCTGTTGAAATGATTGATCCAATCCCCAGAGTTCCACAAGGAATTTTTTTGGTTTATTTGATCAATCATATCTAAATTGTTTTGTGGATCCCATCCATATCGTTTTGCTGCCAGTGTCGCCCGTTTTTTCATTTCCTCCACATTCCACCTTCTGTAACGGTCGGTTTTTTTCCACGCGTCCATAAATTCTTCTAGGAAACGCATTTCATAGTTTGCATACGATCGGAAAAGAATTTTTGCCGAATCCCAAAAGGCCTCGTCTGCAATGGTGTCGATCATGAATTTATTTTCTATAAAGGATTTCATGGCTTCAGGTAGGGGTTTTCCTAAAAACGTTTCTTTGAAAAATATTTTCAGTTTTTCACTTTGAAAACGTTCGACGAGTTTTTCGATCATCAATTCCGTGACACTTGCTTCCATGAGCACCTCTTTCCAAAATTTTTCAAAATGTTCTGGGGTGACATCGGTTTTTAATTTTTCTAATTGTTGTTTAACGTCCTCTTTGAGTGAATCCTCATCCAATCGTTCTGATTCGTAGGATAATTGCAGGATGGACTTAAGTGTTTGGATAATGATGCGTTTATTGTTTGTGTGGATATATTCCTCCAGTTTTTTCTTTACTTCCGGAAATTGCAAAACAACCCAAGCCGTCAAAGATGTGTCAATAGATTTCCCTTGTGCTGTTGCAAGTTGCTCCATCATACTTAACGTTCCTTCGATAATGCTGTCCACATCACTTTGTTGAAAAATGGCATCCCCCTGTGCTTCCAAAAGTTCTAGAACAGTTTTTTGAATGACCATATGCTCCTCTTCTTCTTTTGTTCGGACAGACGCACTTTCTCTTTGTTCTGATACAACATGTCGAAGTTTGCCCAAAAGTCGTTCAGTTTTCCGCGATTCTTCCATAGGATCACCTTCTGGTAATAGCGCAGACGCACGAATCTGATCTTTTTTAAGTAAAGTGATTTCTTCCTCCCCAATAAATGGATGTTCTGACATAGATTTTGTGCGTTTTTCTAGGATGAATAGATTAAGTTTTGCTGGTTTTCATTATACCAAAACCACCGATTTTTAGGTTCGGTGGTTTGTTTTCGACTTTCATTCTTCAGAAGAAGAGGGAGAGGAAGAAGGAGTTGAAGTGATTTGTGTATCTCCATCTTTGATCGTTCGGATAATCTCTTCCCTGATATTTTTCATGAGATGTGGATTTTCTCGCAGATACATTTTTGCTTTTTCCCGGCCCAATCCCAGCTTTTCCTCGCGGAAAGCATAACTGTTGCCGCTTTTTGATACAACTCCGGTAGAAGCCCCAACATCCAAAAGATCGCCTGAAATAGAAATTCCTTCGTTGTACATAATGTCGAACTCGCAGGTTCGGAAGGGGGGGGCGACTTTATTTTTTACCACTTTTACTTTTGTACGATTACCAATAATTTGATCTCCCTGCTTGATTTGCGCGCTGCGACGAATTTCCATACGGATCGAGGAATAGAACTTAAGAGCATTTCCTCCAGGTGTAGTTTCAGGATTTCCAAACATGACCCCAATCTTCATGCGTATTTGGTTAACAAAGACGACCGTCGTCCTAGACTTACTAACAATGGCTGCGAGTTTACGTAAAGCTTGGCTCATGAGGCGTGCCTGTAGGCCCATATGTTGGTCGCCCATCTCACCTTCAATTTCCGCTTTAGGAGTCAAAGCTGCCACAGAATCAATGACAATGACATCTACTGCATTGGAACGGACAAGTGTTTCCACAATCTCGAGCGCTTGCTCGCCTGTATCAGGTTGAGAGATAAAAAGTTCGTTTATATTTACTCCAATTTTGGTGGCATATTCAGGATCAAGCGCATGTTCTGCATCAATGAAGGCCGCGACACCTCCGATTTTTTGTGATTCAGCAACAATGTGTTGAGCAAGAGTAGTCTTTCCTGAAGATTCTGGCCCATAGATTTCGATAATACGTCCTTTGGGGACCCCTCCTACTCCTAAGGCAAGATCTAAAGAAAGACAGCCTGTGCTAATAGCTTCCACTTCCATAGTTTTGGCTTCCCCAAGGCGCATAATGGCCCCATCCCCAAAGCGTTCTTTAATTTGTGAGACAGCATCCATTGCCGCGCGCGCGCGAGCATTACCTTCCACAAGTTCGGTGATATGTTTTGGCATAAAATTTTAATGACTTTACAAGAGTAACAGACAGGTTGTTTCGTGCAAGTTGATAACTTACGACCATTCTATGGTATCAAAAAATAGCGAAAAATCAAGGGTTTTGTTGATTTTTTTCAACACGTTTCCGCAAAGGAAACAGAAAACAGCCGTTTGAGGCCGTTCATTGACTGTTGGAATTTTTCAACAAGCGATGATTTTGATAGGACTTATCCACCCTTGGTTTCAAAGATGACACGACGGTACTCTACAGACGGACGGGAATAACGTTTACGTGCTTCAAACTCAATGATATTGACTCCGCGCTCTAAAATAATTTCCGCATGAAAAGTCCCCCCTTGTTCCAAGACAATTTTTTGTTTATTTACAAAAAGAAAGACTCCTTCCTCGGTTTGTCCTGAAATCGTGATTGTAGGGGAAGGAGCAATCATTCCATCTTCAGGTTCCCATACAATCAGAGAAGGAGGTTGCAGCAAGGAAAAGATCTGATTTCCCAAGTACACAACAACAAGAGTGATTACCACAAGTGTGATTGTCATACGCATAGCTTTTCCAGTAAGACGTAATTGTTTGGCACGAGTTCGCTGTCTCGGGAGTCTTGCGTGAGCAATACAATCACAAGTTCCACGTTCTTTTTCAAAAAGCTCTAGATAATAACTGACGTCCACTCCCAGAGTTTGAACCAAGGTTTTGAGATATTGGCGTGCATAAAGCGGAGCTGGCAAGGATTCGTAATCTCCTTTTTCAAAAGCTTCTAAAAAGCGTTTTTGGATTTTTGTTAGCTTTGTCAATTCTGAAAGCGTGAGATGGGCCGCTTGGCGCATCTCACGCAATTTTTCTCCCAATGTCACTCCTTCTTGAAGTTTTCGAATCACGAAGGCCATATAGTCCTCACACTATGAAACATGATTTATCCATCCACAAGGATGGCGGTCTGCTTGTCCTTCGCATCAGAAAAATCCTCAATGTATCTCTAGATACATCTGCGGTTTTTCTGACGCTGCAGGACATCGCATCCCATCCATCCTTGTGGCGCCTAAAGTCCCGTTTCATAGTGTGAGGACTATAGTTTATTTTGTTTTTTCATCTTTTTCTAAATAATCGCCTTCTTGAGCCTCGAGGTAATCATCCTCTTCCATCACCTCATATCCTTCTTCTTTTTCGATGTCTTTATCCTCTTTTGTCTCGGGCAATGCGACTGGAGCAGAAGGAAGATTGTCTTCTTGTTCTTCTTCAACTTTGTGGCGAGAAGGTCGAAGGGCTTCCTTATGATCATCCTCATCAGTAGGCATTCCTTCTTTGAGATTTCCTCCAGGTGGCCATTCTTCAACCATAATCTCACGTGGTTTAGCCCCTTCTCCAGGACCCACGACACCTCTATCTTCCAAGATATCAATAAGACGAGCCGCACGGGCATATCCAATACGCATGCGTCGCTGTAGATAAGAAGTGGATGCTTTGCCTGACTCTAAAATAATTTGGATAGCTTCTTCGGCTAGGGGATCGCTTTCCTCATGATTGTCTCCAAAGATGGAAGTGCTACGTGATTGCTCGGTAATGGCATAGTTATAATCAGGAGGTGTTTTAACCTTGAGATGTTGAACCACACTTTCCACTTCTTCTTCGGAAACAAAGGCTCCTTGGATGCGTCTTGGTTTGGAAAGTTCGGCACAGGTAAAGAGCATATCTCCACGACCTAAAAGTTTTTCCGCTCCAGATACATCAAGAATGGTGCGAGAGTCGGTTTGTGAGGCAACAGCAAAAGCAATGCGCGAAGGGATATTAGCTTTGATAAGTCCGGTGATGACATCCACAGACGGGCGTTGGGTAGCTAGGATAAGATGAATACCCACAGCACGAGACATTTGTGCAATGCGTACAATAGCAGTTTCTACATCACGACCACTTGATGTCATCAAATCCGCAAGCTCATCAATCGCTAACACAATTTTTGGCATTTGTTTTTCCGCGCGGGCATTGTAGGAGTTGATATCTCGTGCGCCGAATTTGGAGAGAGCGTCTAAACGTCGTTCCATTTCTCGTATGGTCCATTTGAGTGCATTGACCGTATCTTCCGCCTTTGTGATAGGTGGAACAAGGAGATGGGGGACGCCTTCATAGGCGGTCATTTCTACACGTTTAGGATCTACTAAAATGATACGTAAATCTTCCGGGCTGTTTTGATATAAAAGCGAAATGATAATGGTATTGATACAGACGCTCTTTCCAGATCCCGTGGCTCCAGCCACCAAAAGATGAGGCATTTTATCAATTTGAACGACATGGGTTTGACCGGAAACATCTTTGCCAAGCGGGAAGGAAAGATTGTTTTTACGACGGCGGAACGCGTCGCTTTCCAATACCTCGCGCAAAGTGACTATGGCAATACGTTGGTTCGGCACCTCAATACCCACCAGAGATTTTTTAGGAATGGGTGCTTCGATACGAATTGGGTGGGCAGCAAGGGCAAGAGCAAGATCGTTTTGAAGCGCAACAATACGAGAAAGTTTAACACCTTGAGAAGGACGCAGAGTGTATTGTGTGACCGTAGGGCCGGTCGAGGTGTCTCCCATTTCCACATCAATCCCAAATTGATAGAGCGTTTTTTGAATGATTTCTTTATTGCGTTCAATGTCTCCGGAGTTTGGTTTGGTATTTGAATGGTGGAGAAGCTCGAGAGGAATCGTGACATGTTTATGTTTTTTGGAAGATAAAAGAACTTGTTCAGGATGAGCAGTTGCTGTGGGAACCTGGCTTGCACGAAATGTTTTAAGATCTCCTTCCTCGTCTTCTTTTGTTTCTTCTTCCACATCTTCCTCGGGAAGTTCATCTATCGTTTCTTCCTCGGTTTCATCCCAAAGCGTTTGATCATCTTTACGACCCAAATGAATGAGAGAGCGGAAAAGGCCGGTGAATGGTCGGTGAAAGGAAAAGAGACGAGAAAGAGATGTGTTAAACAAAAGAAGGAGGGAAACAACCAAAAGGGCACAAACGATCACAAAGGCTCCCCAATATCCTGTAAATGAAGGGAGGAAGTTTCCTAAAAATTCTCCCAGATAACCGCCCGAGAGGGAGAGATCGTTCACAGGGGCATATGGGCGATGAATAAGGGCAAGGTTCAAAAGTGCGTTAAAGGAAAGAAAAAAGAATAAGAGCCCCAAGGTATTCCATGTGGAGAATTTTTTCTTACCGGGAAAAAGAAGTGAGCCCGCGATAAAAAGAAAGCTCAAAGGGACAAGGAATCGATCCCATCCAAAGAGATAGGCAAGAGCAGAGTCTATGGTGGTGCCAAGGCTTCCAGCAATATCAAAAAAAGAAAGAAAGATGACGGCTGCAGCAGTTAAAAGCAGAATGGCAGCAATGCCGCGTTTGGTTTCGGGGTTAAGACCGGGGGAATCTTTAATTTTTTCTTCTTCGTGTTTGGGGTGATTTTTTTTGCGTCGTGCCATAAGGCAATGGGACAAGCATGGGTTAGTGAGACCTATTTTAGCATAATTTTTTGTTTCTGCCGACGGATGAAAATGGGCGCAAAAGTGCCATTTTTTGGCTAAAACTCTTGACAAAACGCCTATTTTCTGGTATTTTTTGTTGTTTGCAAATGAGGAGAGTTTGCACAGAAAGGGATTTTTGCGTGCTTACGTCTCGTCGTTTCGTTTGCAGATAAAAGTTCTTTTTCTTTCCCAAAACCTTCGGAGGACACCATGGCTCTCAAAGCCTTTCTTCTTCGTCTGATCGTTCATGGCACCTATGGCCTGTTCAAATGGATGGATACGCGATTCGCGACGTGGTTGTCGCGACGTCACTGGTTTTGGCTTCTGGCCATCCTGGGGATCGTCGTGATGCTCGATGTCGCTATCGCGACAGGGACGGCGATTCCGGTTCTCGGAACGATCCTGTCGTCGGCCGATGGAGCCTTGCTCCTTGTCGACGAAGCCCTGATGATCTGGCCGGTCGCGCGCGTGGGACTCGAGCTCTTGCGCCGTGCCAAGGTCGTCATGATCGCAAAGGGGATCCAGGTTCCCGCGTCCCTCGAGAAGATCGAGGTGACCATGACCCAGCGGGCGCAGGAGACATGTGAGCGTGCCGAACAAGGCGCCCGTGTCGCCCTGATTGCTCAAGCGCGCTGACGAAGTAGCTTCAATTCTTCCCACCCCCAAGGAGGCAACATGGAAAAGGTTTTTCTTGGCGATCTAGTCAACTTGTTCTACGAAGAGTTTCTCGCCCTGTACGGCAATGAGGAGCTCGCGGCTGCTGCTGCGGCCGCGACCATCAATGAGCTTCTCGCTGTCAAAGAGGAACCCAATCAAGCCGTGGTCTAAAGGATGGCCATAGTACGCGCCGGGTGTTTGCAAAAGTGCAGCACCCGGCCTCCGCAAAAGTGTTTATCTTTGCATGAACATTTTTGCGGAGGATGTTTTTTCCAAACCCCAAACCAAACCCCCAGGAGGCTCATCCATGGCCAAGCGCCGCTTCCAAACCAAGTACGACGTAGCCGAGAATCTTCGGCTGCTCGGAGACGAACTGGATGAACAAAGCGAGATGATGCCAGTGCTCTGGCCCCCAGAAGACGAGGAGGAGCACGACTCTTACGATTCCTATGATCTGACCTCTTCACCATTCGGTTGGTATGAGGAGCAGATTGCACAAGTGCGTTATTTTGTTTGGTGGGCTAGCTTGAACATCGACCAGCTGATCAAGAAGGCGGATATGGAGGTCCTTTCCAGCCTTCACGATCAGGTGTCCCGTCTCTTCCAAGACTGGGATGACATGATTGATGACGAAAGTGTGTGGAGGCTCGATGGGATCGAACAGATGCTTCGGAGCGCTTTGCGGCTCAAGGGAGGTTTTTCGAACACCATGATCGCGGATACCTATGAGGAGATGGAGATCGGGTTGCGACTCCAGTGTTTCGAAGAACTCGAGCCATCGATCCGCGGGAAGCTTACAAGCAAGAAAAATGAGCTTCCTTTCGGAGTGATCGAGGATCCCCGCGACGACCGGACCAGCTGGAAGCGCGGGCTCATTCGCACACGCTTTGGTGTGATGAGCGTCAAGGATGCGCGCGAGCTCGACATGGCCGAGCATCAATCTGACAAATCCAATCAGTGGGCGCACTTCGATCACCTGCCGCGCATTCTGGTCCGCAAGGCCTGGATGGTGCGTGATGGTCGCAGGCGCAGGACATGGTCTTCGCCAAGCGCCAAGATGACCTGGGAGGAGATGGATTTTTCCCTAGCCGAGGCCAGCCGGCGTGAGGATCGAGAAGAGCTCGAGGCCAAGGCTTCGTGGCTTGCCCCTTGTTGTGAGCGGATCATGCCCGGTATGACGCCCGCGGAAGCGATCGACTATGCTCTCGATCACCAGAACGATTTCGGCAGTCCTCTCTACTGGGGACATGATTCCTATTGGGATTCTGAAGAAGAAGAAATTCCCGAACACATCTCGCGGTGTTTTTCGCTCCGAGAGATCAAGTTGTCTCGACGGATATACCCAAAGACCAGTGACCTTGTGAACCACCTCGAGTGGGTGATGTCACAGGCTATGTAAAACGAAGCGGGCAGACGCATCTGCCCCTTTCCTCAAAGTTTTGATAAAAATCAAGATTTCGAGGAAAGCGAAAGGAGGCTTTCATCATGGCACACAAACGTAAGCGTTCTTCCCCGGTTCCTCCTCCCAAAAAGGATGAGAACATCATCCATATCCCCAAAGAGGATCTTCCCAAAAGGCGCAGGATTCCTCCTCCACCCAGTCAGTTCCACAAGGATAAATCTCGTTATGTCCGTCGACCCAAACACAAAGGGCGCGGGTAACCACCCCAACTTTCAGGAGTTCCCATGTTCTTTTTTCTCCAAACGGCCGTTCCTCTGGTACGGCATTTCCTTTGGCAAGATGACTTGCTCATCTTTCCAAAGGAGATTCCCTTGACGATGATTATTTCTTGGCTGATACTAAAGGGGATCTATACTCTTTCAAAGGCTGCGAAGCTTGGTACGATTCCGTTAGTTCGAAATCACGAGCATAGCCATCCTACGGATGGCAAAATCTCTCTCCTCATGCTCAAACGTTGCGGACTGACACTTCGTAAATCGTGACCTCGCTTTGCAGCCTTTGGGAGAGTATTTTTATTTTTTGTCCGGCTTGAATGGACGAAGGAAAATAACCCTTCCGAAGTCCCGCCATCAGCGGGACGAAGGAGGGTTGTTGTTACATGGGTGATATACTGATGGCATCTATGACTTTTTCTCGATCAACTCCTGAATCATCCACTACCCCTGCGGAGGCAGGGGCCCAGCGTACTTCGGAAATACTTAACGAAGCCATCATGGATTCGGTTTCAAGTGTCCGTGATTCCATTCCGAAACAACATCGCGAGCACTTCAACACTCTCCGACAAGAAATTATTGATTTTGCAAAAGCTCACGAGATTCCAAAAGAATCACTTACCAAACCCGATGCTCTCCGCGAGGCCGCAAGTAAACTCTCCACTCCAGATCTTGAGCGACTCGCCAATCTTCTTGAACGCTTTGAGTATCTACTTAAAAACAAAGAACCTAAGAAAGAAGACTACACCGAAGCCCTTGAACATGCTGAACGTCTTTATCACCTCAAAGAGCAATACACTTCTCAAGTCGCCCTCCTTGAACAAGTGGGCATTCTCAAAGAAGGAGCGATCACAGGTATAGACGGAAACACCTACCCCATCCCCACACTCGAACAAATCGCTGTTCGTCTCTTTGAACGCCGTAAGGATCTCGAAACCAAACACGATCAAGGTTTTACCAAACTCCTCCTTGTTCCCTTTGGCATGAGCCTTGATACCCTCCAAGAAACCCTCAAACAATTCCTTCTTAAACACAAAAAGTTACATCCCTCCTTTGATCTTGATACCAACCAACCTCTCTGGACATCGGAAGAATATCAAGGAGCAGACATTGGAGATTCCCCCAAGCTTGTTTATTACCAACAGTCTTTTATGGAGGATGGACATGGAGGGAAGACAAAGGCACAGATACTTGAAGGACAAGAGACCCCGGGTCAAGCCCGGGGTGACGATGGTCGGACGGGCGACAATGGTCAGACGGGTGATGATGAATGGAAGGGCTGGACTGTTCATCTTCTCCAACCATCAGATCCTTCAGACCCATGTTCCCTTGGCTTTGCTTCCATTCTTCGTGAAGACCAAGGAACACCTCAAGGAAACGAGAATCCTCGTCCTCCTCTTGAAGCAGGTAAAACTGCGGAAGAATATCTTTCCATTCTTCAAGAAACTCAGGACGATGAAAATTCTCCTTATCACAATGAATCAGGACTTACTCCCGAAGACTGGATCATGGCCTTTATGATTCATCTTACAGAAATAGGACAACCACTGGATAATCATGAAAATGGTACAGAGAGCATCTCTTATCTAACAGGAGCCTTTCTTCTCTCCTCCGTCAATGTGCCGCTCGCGAGTTGGTTCCTTGACCGTCGTCATGCTAAACTCGGCAGGTTCGATTTTCGTTTTCGGGCTGTGGGCATTGGCGCTCGCTCCTCAGTGATGGTTTGACCCCTTCTTTTTTCAAGGTGTCAAATGCCTTGTTTTTTTGTTTTTTTCACGATTTCTTCATGTGGATAAGACTTTCGGGAAAAAGGAGGACAAACGTATTTTTTGCAAAAATGGCTGATATAAGAGGAAAAGTCACAGGACTTGACAAGACTTTTAACATCACTATTTTGTCTTGACCTTTGTCCACAGGCATGGTATTCTCTCGGATGTCTTTTGGGA
>Ga0082335_1001595_pt1 | contig 46688 bp, 41 predicted proteins | sample Subgrocontami58m_FD_72375 | JGI IMG/M metagenome (GOLD analysis project Ga0082335, IMG submission 72375) | Subsurface groundwater microbial communities from S. Glens Falls, New York, USA - GMW37 contaminated, 5.8 m (SPADES assembly) (version 2) ...
TACCGCTTTAAGGAGAGTCTAAGGAGGAAGAGAAAAGATGTGAACTGAGGTATATTTTTTACCTGGGGTGGTACCCAATTAGATTGCCGAAGCCGGTCCCCTTTTTACTTGCCAAAAACACACCTTACTAGATCATCATTACTCGGAAGTCTATGATTGCTGACTCAGAGTATTATCTATTTCATTTAACAGCCGCACCGTATCGAAAGGTTTGGTAATGTAGGCAGGTTTGATTCTTGAAAGGAAAGACATTGTAGTTTGCTCCATCACATCACCGGTAATAAATATTATGTTCTTCGTTATGGATCTAAAACTCTTATTTAACTCCCGGTATATCTCAATACCACTCTTACCAGGTAGCTTAATATCCAACAAGATAACATCGTATTTCTTACTAGTAAGTCTTTCTATGGCATTGATGCCATCGTCAACTATTTCTACATCGTGTTTTTCCTCAGTTAATACCTCCTTCAAGAATTTATGTACCAACGGTTCATCATCTACTACCAGTATCCTGGCTTTAGCGCGAGATGCACGTTCAGATTTATTAGCGGCCGATTCAGTAAACTGTAGCTGTTTATTTTGAGTAACTATCGGTAACTCGACGAAGAATGTGGATCCCTTGCCTAATCTGCTCTTGGCATAAATCTTACCGTCATGTTGTTTGACTATTCCATAGCAAAGGCTTAAACCAAGTCCGGTCCCCTGTCCCACTTCCTTGGTAGTGAAGAACGGGTTAAATATTTTGCTTAGGTTTTCCTTAGCTATGCCCTTACCATCATCTTTAAAAGATATCCGGATGGCATTATTTATCTTCTCTGTTTTGACAGTTAGATTTCCTCTGTTGTGAGCAGACTTCATCGCTTGCTCGGCGTTTAAGATGATATTGAGGAATACCTGCTGGAGCAGCCCGGCATCAGCATATGTGAGCGGTAAGTCTCGATCAAGTTGAGTAATAACATTTATGCTGCCACTTTTCATTGCATAGGCTCGTATGGCAAGGCTAGTTCCAGCTATATGGTTAAGATCCACCTGCGTTCGCTCCGGCTTGGACTGGCGAGCAAATTTCAGCATTCTGTCGGTAACATCAGCTATTCGGCAGGCTCCATCGTGGATAATACTTATGTTGTCCCTTAGGTTTTTCGGAATTTTTTTCCTAAGCAGCAATTCTGAAAAGCCAACGACACCAGCTAATGGATTATTAATCTCATGTGCGACGCCGGCTGCCATCTCACCGATTGCAGCCAGACGGCTTATTGAGTTAAGCTCAAGTAACAGTTGATTCTCCCTCTCTTGAGCTTGCTTACGTTCGGAAAGTTCCTGCTGTAATCTTATATTAGATTCCTCTAATTCACATGTACGTTGTTTTACTAATTCCTCAAGATGATCCTTATGCAGCTGCGATGCCTGTTCTGCTTTTCTGCGCGTACTAATATCCCTTATATTGCATTGAATTATTTGCCTTTGGTCAACTTCATAAACATTGCTGACAAACTCTACATCAACAGGTATGCCACCTTTCGTTTCCAACTGTAAATCTTCGTACTTAACATACTTCTCTTCCTGTAACCTTTTAAAGGTATCCTCGCTCTTCACTTTGTCTCGGCGAAGACCGAGCTCCCAGAGTCTTTTACTCAGCAATTCCTTATTTGTATAGCCCAATAAATCTCTTATATAGGGATTAGCCTCCATGATTTGTCCTGTATCTGCATCGAGGATTAATATGCCATCTTGAGATGCCTCAAAAAGACGGCGGAAGCGAGTTTCGGAACTAATTAATAGTTTGTTTAACTTATTTCGATCGTCACTTTCAATCGTCCTCCAAAGGCCGTTTCGTTTGACAATAGTAGTCTCATGGTTACTCATTGCATCCAATACTTCGGATGCCTCACACCCGTCTAAAGAATAGGAGCAGATAGCTACCATGCGATGTTTACTTATGATGGAATCCATAACCTCTTCATATTCTCTAAAGGCTACCCAATCCTCAGCCTGAAGCCAGTTGGTATTTCCAGTAAGACGAACCCCGCTAAATCCTTTTTCCAGAGCTTGTGCCTCTTTTTCAATCCAGCCTCGCAACTCTTTATCAGCATTGAATTTACCCGACTTTGTGTACCACTTACTATAATCAATTATTTCTATCTGACCTCTGGATATGTAATCGCCAAGATGTCTTACGGCCTTACGCAGTGATGCTTTTGCTTCCTTAACTCCAAGTGGTTCTGAAGTAAGCCACATGCAAAACTCATTATTCTCCAGCCCGGCTCTGAAATACGGCACCAGAATATCAGTCAAGTCATCTTTTGTATGGTAAAATTGGCATACATGTGTGCCCCAAGAAATATCGCCTAAAGTGTTAATTCCGGATTTTATATACTGGCTTTCCATTCTAATCACCTCCCAGATAGAGATTATTTCCCTCTGGCTAACCTTGGTGAGTGCTGTTCGCCCTTCTGGTAAACCACCGTATATGTGTAACGTGGCTTCGGCTAGCTCATCAATCGTTTCTTTCTTAGCACTTAAGGAACAAGACCCTGTTTTTCAGAGTCCAAGTCTCAGTTTATGACAACTATTTTGTTCCAGCCCCCTTGTCACCTTGTTTCTGTTGTAATCAGCTTCTGCCCATGGAGCAGGCCCGGCGAATCATCTGGAACCCGCTTGCGGCGGTTGTCCAAAATCCACGTTTGCACCAACCACCTTGCTAATGTGCCTCCAGTCGTTTCATATGGTGATATTAATACTGTTGTCTCTACTATGTCAAATCTTAGCTACCGGAAAGATATTACCTGCTTTTATGTTGGGGGGTGCCCGTGGAAGAAGAGATGATAAACCTGCTGGTCCTTCCAAAACAAGCACAAATAGAAATTGCCCGGGCTATAGATTGCCTGGCAGACACCCCCAGACCTTCGGGATGCAAAAAGCTGCGAGGAACAGACCTCTGGCGGCTCAGAGTAGGGCGCTACAGAGTGGTGTATGCCATCGATGACGAGGACAGGTTGGTGACGGTGATAAAAGTAGCCCCCACGGCGGGAAGCTACCTATCAGGTGCTGTGATATTTCCAGCTTCCTCTCCCTTGGGGGGAGAGGATTGAGGTGAGGGTGAAGGCAATACAGGAGATTGCCAAAGACCTGGGTTTGTAGATTACATTGCCCCCCTAAACTTCTTAAACTCTTGTTCCGGTTCGAATACAACTAGGCGGCTTTGACGATAGATTGACTAAGTGTTTTCACTAAGGCAAGAACCCTTTGTAAATCTTTGGCTGTTCCTTCACAACCTGATTGCTGCAGGACCAAAGGTGGCGTACGAGTTTGTGGTAGTTCGTTCTCAGGCACTCCTGCCAGATCGGGAAATACCATATAGAAATACAGAATATTTGATAATGTCTCCTGCAGATCAAGCAGATTAGATATTTGATCTGGATTCATCCTTGCCTGAAATGCGTTGAAAAACATTAAAGTCCCGTTATGGGCATTGGTAATCTGTGCTGCTAAGGATTTCCAGCCTTTTGGATCTAAAGCGCGCACGCGCTGATACACGACAGGAGAGACAACATGCTCCGCTACTCTGATAATTTCATTGTGTATTGCGATCAAATCATTCGACGCGAGAACGCGTTCATCTAGGATGTCGGGACTAAATCCTAGCCCATTTCTAATACTGCTTACAGTCGAATTAAGTAGAATCCTCAAGCGATTAGTAATTCTGGCGTCAGTTGAATGCCACCTTTGCCTTTCATGGCGCTTAAGAATCCACTCGACATAAGAAACTGTTATCAGTATCCCGATAACTTCGGTAGCGAGGTTAAGAAAAAAACCTCCTGCTGACCACACTTCATTAACTAAGAGAGCAAAACCGAACAATAATACGAGCGGTAGAACGAGACGGCTCCAAAGGCTTTTTGTCATGGTGAACCCCCTAACTCCTTCTTTTCAAACACCAGTTCGGAATGCTTCCAACTTGCTCTACCCAAATATCTTGAAGTAAATAAGGGTGTTAAGAGGGGCGAAGCCCCTCTTTTTAATTCCTTCCCCTTTAGGGGAAGGGGATTAAGGGGATAGGGTTACAAAAATTAGTTTACTTCAAAAGTTGAGCCTTCCGCCGTTTTGATGACATCGATGCGGGTGGGGAAGGCATCTCTCAGTTCGGCGACATGGGTGATAACGATTATCTTCTCAAAGTCGTCTTGGATAGAGGTTATCGCCTCCTTGAGCTTTTCCAATCCGGTGGCATCCTGGGTGCCGAAGCCTTCATCGATGATTAATGTGGGCAGCGGCGCCCCGGCTCGCCGTGCCAGCAGCCTGGACAGGGCAATGCGGATGGCGAAGTTAATGCGGAAGGCTTCCCCACCGCTGAACATCTCGTAATTCCGCATTCCCAGCTCATCCGAGATTGTAATATCCAGTGTTTCCCGTAACTCTCCCGTCTTGGTTTCCCGCTGTGTTTCAATTTTCACATGCATTCGGTTGTCCGTCATACGTCCCAGAAGCTGGTTGGCTTCAGCTTCAATCTCGGGGAGGGCTATTTCAATGAGCCAGGCCTGGACGCCGGTTTTTCCAAAAGCCTGAGCCAGGTCTTGATAAATTTTCGCTTCCTTCGCCGCCTGGTTGAGCTGTTTTTCCTTTTCATGCCTTCTTAGCTCCAGTTCTGCACAGCGCTGTAGCTTTTCCTTGACACTGCCCATCATTTCCTGGACTTGTTTTTGCTGTGTGCTCAGCTTCTGCTGCTCAGTTTCCGCCCGGGCCAGCTCACTATCCAGTTCGGGGAACGAGCCAAGTTCGCTGCTTAGCTCCTGCCTTTTCTTGTTAGCCGCCTCCAGGCTGCGCTGTAGTTCCTGAGCGGCTTGCCCGGCTCGGGAGGCGGCTTCCCTTTCCTGGCTGATGCGCCTGTCGGCTTCCGCCAGCTTCTGTTGTTGGTTCTGGGACTGCTCAAGGTCGGCCAGACGCCTGCGTACCGGCTCGTGTTGCCCTGAGTCGTAGTCAAGGGTGGCTAATTCGCCTTCCACCCGATGTAGCGCTTCCTGCTCAGCGGTGGCAAAATCCTTCCTGGCCAGGCGTTCTTCAATTTCTGCCAGCTTTTTTCTTGCCTCGCCTAGCTGGTTGCCAGCCTTTTCTACTTCTGTAATCTCTCTATTGAGCAGGCTGGCTTTACTCTGGACTGATAGTCTATCCTGATTTAACCTGGCTTCGAGCCGGGATTGTTCGTTCTCCACTAAATCCAACTGGCTCTTTTGCTGGGCTAGCTGGCCTTGTTTTGATTTCAGGGCATTGGACTTGTCTTGCTTATCGGTGGTGTATTTTTCTTCAATGAGCTTACGATGGTCTTCGCCTAGCTCTCTTTCACAGAGCGGGCATTTAGCCCCGGTTTGGCTTGAGAGCAGGCTGAGCTTTTCGGCGATTTCGGCTATCTCCCGCTCCAGTTGGGCTTGACCGGATTCCAGGTCGTGGACATGAGTGCGCAGTTCCTGGCTGGCCTGTCTCTTCCGGTTGAGTGTGACTTCTGCCTCGGCGAAGCGGTCCAGTTCAATCTGCGCCTGCTGTAGCTCATTTTGCAGCCGGGGTAGTTGCTGAGAGCGAGCTTCAAGCTCGCCTATTTTGTGCTGCGCCAGGGCGTGTTCTTTGACCAGAGTTTGTGAAGACTGAACGATAGCCATCTCTAACTGGCTCTGGCGTTCCTTAAGTTTGAGCAGTAAGCCCAGTTTTTGATTGAGTTCCTCGTTTAGCTTTTTGGCGGTAATAAACTGAGCGTAGCCCTCTTCTATGGCGTCACGGCGGGCGATTAGCTCATCGTATTCTCTGATTATTTGCCGGAGCTGATTAATCTGCTCCTGCCAGCGTTGCAGGTCGGTGTTGGTCTTAATTATCTCTTCTTCCAGTCGGGCCAGTTGCCACAGCTTGTTTTTCAGCAGCTCTTTCTGCTGCCTTAACTCGTTCAGCCGGGATTCCTGCTCTTTGCCTGCTTTTTCCAGAGAGGCAAGCTCAGTCTGCGCCTGTTCCAACTCGGCTTCGTAGGCTGGCTTCCTGGCTAGTTCCTGACTAATATCGCGGATAGCACTCTCGCCCAGGGTCTTTTCAGCCTCTTGCTGTTTGGCTAGTGCTTTGGCTTGCTCCTCAAGCTCATCGTAAAAAGCAAGCCCCAGAATATCAGCCAGCACTTGCTTGCGCCGGGCCGGGCTGGCAACAGTGAACTCATCGGCACGACCTTGCAGCAGTAGGGCGCTGTTAGTGAAAGTGGGATAGTCCATATGCAGCACCTTGATGATTTCCTGCTGGGTCTGCTGAATAGTGTTTCCTGTAATCGGCCGGAAGCCGTTATCGGTAGCTATTTGAAATTCCAGGATAGTCCGCCCCGATGCCCGCTGCCGTTTGGGCTTGGCGTGTTTGCGGATGATGCGGTAAATCTGTTGCCCTACTGCGAAGTCAAATTCTATCTCCATTTCGCTCTGTCCCAGGTGAATGAGGTCGTCATCGCTCCTGGCTCTGGCCTTGCCCCACAGCGCCCAGGTGATGGCGTCAATCAACGCTGACTTGCCGTTGCCGTTATCGCCACAGATAGCGACGGTGTGGATACCGACAAAACTGAGCGGGGGCACATTATCGCGGTAGGGCATAAAGTTGCGCAGAGCTAACCTAACCGGAATCATTTATGAAACTCCCCCAATAGCATCTCAGTTAGCTTATTTTAGCATAGTCAGGGGATTGTCTACTCTCTTTACTTAGCTGATTTGTTATAAGTTTGTTATTATTTTCCCTCGAATGTTATGACTTTTTGGCGGCCTCTCTTTCATGCTAATACCAGAATAGCTTTTTCCAGGCATTAGTAATACAAAGCTGGACGAGTAGATGGTCACATTAAATGATAGGAACAGTAACATCTATTGACTTTTTCCGTTATAATTAGTAGAAGGAAATCGATGAACAGGAGGTAAGCCGTGAGAAAGAGATGGTTGTTTGCTATAGGTCTGGTATTAGTACTGGGTATTGTTGGCTTGAGCGGGTGCGACTCAGGTAGCAGTGTCTCAGGGCAGATAAGCGGGTTGAACTTAAACGGCCAGCAGCAGGGCATTTGGGTCAGCGGACAGGGTAAGGTAACGGCCGTGCCTGATATCGCTACACTGAGGTTAGGCGTTCAGGCTCAGGCGGCAAGCGTCGCCGATGCTCAGGCGCAAGCCGCCGGAGCAATGGATAAGGTGATGACAGCCTTAACCAGTAACGGAGTGGCTAAAAAGGATATCCAGACGCAGAACTTTAATATTACCAAACTAACCAGGTACGACGATAAAACGCAGACGGAAGTGGTCATTGGTTATCAGGTGACCAATACAGTAACGGCCAAGATACGGGATACATCCAGGGCGGGTGTTATCATCGATGATGTTGCCGCAGCCGGTGGGGACTTAACCCGAATAGATGGCATCGACTTTTCCATAGAAGACCCATCAGCTTACTATACAGATGCCAGAAAACTGGCAATGGCGGATGCTAAGGCTAAGGCAAGCCAACTGGCTGAGCTGGCGGGGGTTACCCTTGGTAACGCAACCTATATAACAGAGAGTTCCTATTCACCACCGATTGCCTCACCATTTGCTTTTGAAGCAAAAGCGATGGGAGGTGCCACAACGCCGATAAGCCCCGGTGAGGCTGAAATCATCACCACTGTCCAGATAACCTTCGCCATAAAATAGTTAACCTCACCCCCTGTGTCCCCCTCTCCTTTCAAGGAGAGGGGGAAGTCCTTCCTATGGAAGGATTAAAAAAGAGGGGCGAAGCTCATGTTAGACGCCCCGCTTTCTCTCCGAATCGTAAAAGTGCAAGGCGACTGTCTTATACATATTGTCCCAGTGGTTCTCATCCTTACCGATTGGATTCGGCTTTCTGCCGTAACGAAGGCTCATACTGTATGTTGTCGCCACGAGATCAGAGGCTACCTCGTCAAAAAATGATTTTACCTCATCGAAAGATTTCAATTTCCATGAATAGGTATTTTCTCCGTCTTTTTGTTCAACCAAGAACCTCATTGCCCCTAACATGGGGTATAAAGCACCGTCATACAACTTTTGTTCGGTTTCAATACCCATGAAGACGAGGGGGTAGTTACTACGGCTCTTTTTTGGCGCAAACAACCCAATCATACCGCCAGCTCTGCCGCCCGTTTTCTTGTTCCAGAGTTCTCTACTTTGGGTGTGAATGTAATCATGTAGTACGAGGATATCTACTAATATTGGCTTTAACATTTTGAACGATTCTGGATCGCGAATGTATAAATCCAGACAGTCAGCCTTCGATACGTAAGACATTTTTGGATGTTGCGGATATGGAAAGTTTTTTATGTTAAATATGGTCATCAAACCAAGTATATCTCTAATGTCGTATGCACCGTCCTGGTTCATTTTGTAAGATATTTTACCGCCAAAATCAGTCTTTTTTAGGGTTTCTTTAACCCAATCAAACTCGCCCTCCAAATTCATTAGGCTGGCTTTATCAACCTGAACTGCGGTGTTAAGCCCACCAGTTATCTCGGGGCCCATGTCTTGTGATATACCGGTAAGAACTTCTAACTTTACATACTGACCTTCTGGACATGCTTTATCAGCCTTTGCTTTTAATATTATTTCATAAGTATGGGCACCATCTGCTATACCATCGCCTTCTCCAAGATACAGCGTAACAGATTTTCTGTCTGCGCTATATTCAATCTGATGGGCTAAGATTGTTATACCCTTGTTTTTCAGGTGAAACGAAAGGTCGTCAGTACTCTCTAAGCTCTCGCTCACTTTTTTATAGATACCCTTATCTATACGCTGTTCTCTCGGGTTCGGTGTTTTGGAGATACCTTCAGGAATATCTATGGCTCGGCTTACGAGGATGTGGTGCTCAATGTGCAATGGGTCACCTTCTAAACTCTGATTCAATGGGTCTGGATAATGGCGAGAGTATTCAGCTTTTATGGTTGTTTTCTTTAGGTTTTTTATGTTTGTCATTTCTTTCTCCTCTTAGTTTTCGTTTTTCTAAACCTTAAACTTCCTTCCCCCATCCGGGGCCTAAAACAAAAAACCCACCTCCAAAAACGAAGCGTGGGTTTATTAAAACAAGTTCATATGTCTATCACCTCCTTCTCAGGTCATCCGACCTACAAGGAATAAAGGCGAGTCCACGCCTCAAAGGTACTATGGGTTATAGTAAACCATGTACTCTTTTTTGTCAAGCTCCCTCTCCCTGATCAGGGGAAGGGGACACGGGGTATAAGGTTTCCTACTCCAGATAGTCCTTGAGTTTGCGGCTGGCTCTGCTAGAACTTAAGGGTAAGTCCGGCTTGTTTACACAACTCGTTGGCGGTTATGCGGTCAAGCGTCCGTTGTCTCTTAACTGGTATCGTTCTAGTTCCGTTGGTATAGATGGAGTGTTTACCACCTTCGCGGAGTAGATAGAACCCGTTCGTCTCCAGGTATCTCACTAGCTCCCGACGCTTAACCGACAATCTATACCTCGACGAACATTGGCTCTATGAGGTCTCCACCGAGAGGCATCTCTTTACTCTGCTCTTTATAAGCCAGTAGCATCTCATGCAGGGCATCCCGGAGAGTCTCCCGGCATTCCTCAATTGTTTTGGCTTCGGTAACTACCTCAGGCCATTCTACCAGTTGCCCCATATAGCCGGAGCTTATTTTGGTGTATTTAGCAGTATAACTTTTTGTCATTGTCAATACGCCCTCTCTAGCTAGCGCCTATTATAACAACTTCCCACAATAAACTGCAGTTCTGAGCTAACCTCACCCTCTGAATAATCCTTACTCCAGATAATCCTTTAACTTGCGGCTGCGGGAGGGGTGGCGCAGCTTGCGCAGTGCCTTGGCTTCAATCTGGCGAATGCGCTCCCGGGTAACATTGAACTCCTGTCCCACTTCCTCTAGGGTGCGGCTGCGTCCATCCTCCAGTCCGAATCTGAGTTGGAGCACTCGCTGCTCACGCGGGGTGAGGCAGGACAGCACCTCATTAATCTGTTCCTTAAGCAGTTGTTTGGAGGTGGCATCGACCGGCAGTAAGGCATTGCGGTCCTCGATAAAGTCGCTCAGGTGGCTATCTTCCTCCTCACCGATGGGTGCCTCCAGAGATACCGGTAGCTGGGCTACCTTGACTATCTCTCGAATCTTTTCCGGGGGTAGCCCCATTCTCTTGCCGATTTCTTTGGCATTAGGCTCACGTCCAAATTCCTGTGCCAGGCGGCGGCTGGTTCTCATCAGTTTATTAATGGTCTCAATCATGTGCACCGGGACACGGATAGTGCGAGCCTGGTCAGCGATGGCACGGGTAATCGCCTGGCGTATCCACCAGGTGGCGTAGGTGCTGAACTTATAACCCCGGTGGTGGTCGAATTTCTCCACAGCCCGGATCAAGCCGATATTTCCTTCCTGAATGAGGTCGAGGAGAGACATGCCCCGTCCGATATGTTTCTTGGCGACACTGACTACCAGGCGCAGATTGGCTTCGGTAAGATGCTTGGCAGCTTTGTCCGCCTCCCGCTCGATATCCGCCAGGTAGGTCTGGAACTGCTTCTCATAAGCCTGAAGGGGTTTGGTAAAAGTCTCCTCCAGTACCAGATTAGCGATGTCATCCAGTGAGACGCTATCTCCGATAGCCTTGATGACCTCCGGGGCCAGCAGGCTACAATTCAGGGAGAGGTTAATCAGAAACTGGTCTGTTGCCAGCACGGACTTTCCCATCTTCTGGGCAACAACCTGGACCAGTTGCTGGTTGAGCACACCGCCGATACTCTCCTGTATCTTAGGATCGCAGATGCTCTCAATAAAATTACCGGTGGGTGTCACATTAAGCTGCTCCTGGAGGAGACGGATGGTAGCCGCCTCTTGCCCGATTTCCTGGAGCATAGCCACTACTATTTCAGTGGCTGAAGGGGGCTTCCCGTATTTCTGGGAATAGTTTTGCCTGATTTCGGAGAGGCGTTTGGCGGCCTCTATCTTCTGGGCGAGGAACTTTTCATCTTTGGCGGTAAGCAGGTGTACTTTACCAATTTCATGAAGGTAGAGGCGTACCGGGTCATCGGCGACCTCCGGCTCGTCGGCTTCTAATTGTGGAGACGGCGCTTCTAATTCCAGGTCCTCCGTGAATTTAAGCTCACCGTTCAACTCTTCAGTTGGAGTTGGCTCCTCATCACCATCTTCGTTTGACGGAAACCCTTCCGGATTGTTATAAGTTTCCATAGTCATTTCTTATCTCCTGTGCTCCTGACCTTTGCGGGCTTTTTCCATAAAGATTTCTCGCAACCCGATGCTGGCTTCGATGCCTTGCTCCTCAAGCTTGGCCAGCGAGGCAGCGGTGTCTCCATCTTCGGCTTCCAGGGCTAGTATCCCAGCCTTCATTGCTTCCTGGTTCTGCAGGAACTTCTGGCGCAGATTAAGCAGGCAGTCGGCATATCGCGGCTCTATCTGGCCTGGTATACTCTTGTGAATCAGAGCATCGAGGTGCTCCCCAAGGGCAGGAGCCAGCCGGACCCTGAGCGAGGGTAAGTCGTCAGTCTGCTGCCAGGCAATAAAGATTTCACGGTTCTGGCTATTTTTAAAATATTCTTCTAAAAGACCCGCATCCCTGTTTTTAAGTTCAGGGTGCTGCAGCAGCAGTGCCAGGAAGTACTCCTCAAGTGGGCTGGAGAGTAGCGGATGTATTGCCGCAGTAGCCCTTTCTCCGGTCACTGGTTTCTTGCTCTTCTGTCTGGTTTTATATGTTGCAAGCGTGTTTTCCAGGTTACGATAGCTGGTCCCCGTCAGTCTGGCCAGTTTGGTCAGGTAATGGTCACGGCGGGTATTATCTTTTATCTCGGTCATGAGGGGTAAAAGCTGGTCTACCGCCAGAGACTTATCCCTGGCGGTGCTGGCGGTGGTCAGGTTAAGTTTAGCCGTAACCATATTGAAAGTGTAGTCAATTACCGGTAGAGCTTCATCCAGTAGCTGCTGCCAGATTTTAGCATCTTCTTTAATAACGTCATCAGGGTCCTGCCCGGAGGGAAGGATGACCACCTTTATCTCGGTTGCCAGGGTGCTTTCGTAACTGACACAGCGGAGCATGGCTTCCTCGCCAGCGGCATCGGCATCCAGGGCTAGAACCATGTTTCTGGTTAGTTTCTTGAGCGTGCTGACCTGACTCTCGGTAATCGAGGTGCCCATAGCCGCAATAACATTGCTAAAGCCGTACTGGTGGGCGATAATGACATCCATATAGCCCTCGACAATCACGACCAGATTTTGCTGCCTGATTGTCTGCGTTGCCAGGTTGATGCCATAAAGGTTGCGGCTCTTATCAAAGATTGGCGTCTGGGGCGAGTTGAGGTATTTGGGGAATGAATCATCCAGTACCCTGGCTCCAAAACCGGTAGTGCGACCCTTAGCATCGTTTATAGGGAATAGTAATCGATTGCGGAACCGGTCGTGCTTTTTGCCGTCTTCCGTTTCAATTATCAAACCCGCTTCGAGCAGTTCCTTCTCGGTGTAGCCTTTCTCCATCAGATATGCTTTTAGAGACTCCCAACTATTTAAGCTAAAGCCCAGTTGAAAATCAGCCATAGTTTTTGGCGAGAGACCACGGTCGGCCAGATACTGCTTTGCCTTTTCCCCGGCCGGAGAGTTGAGTAGCAGGTTATGAAAATATTGAGCGGCCGCTCCATTTATCTGATATAGCCTTTCCCCTGCATCTTTGTTGTTATCCCGTTCAAACTTTGCCGGAATGGTCACCCCGCTTCTTTGCGCCAGCAGATGCAGGGCCTCCCCGAAGTCCATGCTCTCTTTTTTCATAACAAAAGAAAAGACATCACCGCCGGTGCTACAGGCGCCGAAACAATGCCAGCTCTGCTGCTCTGGATAGACGAAGAAAGAGGGGGTCTTTTCACTATGGAAGGGACACAGAGCCGTCAGGTTCCGCCCCGCCTTCTTCAGAGTGGTGTACTGGCCGATGACCTCAACGATGTCGGCTTTTTGTTTTACTTCGTCGATAACGCTCACTCTTATATTATATCACCTTTGCTGTTACTTTTGCTTGATTCCATTGTCATTGGGAGTACTTATTTGAAGGATTCGGCTGTTTAACTAGCTTCTGGTAACGCCTCGCAATGACAACTACATAGACTTCTTTTAGGTAGGGGCAAGGGTAAAGGTAAAGGTCGAAGATTCTTTAAGGCGTGGTGGTTAGTAAATAATCTTTCTTAAAACCGGTATTGGTTACTTAACGACATCTTTGGTTAATGACAGTTCCTCAGCCAGTTTCATGGCATATTGGTCGGTCATACCGGCAATATAGTCGACTACCCTTCGCTCTGCCTCATCGCTGTAAAGAGCATACTCCGGGGGCAGTCTATCTTCATGTTTATTGAGGTAGGCATAGAGCTGGCGCAATATTCCCCGGCACTTTTCTGCTTCCGCCTGAGCCGAGTGCCAGTTGTAGACCCGCTCGAAAAGAAACTGGCGCAAGGTGTTGGTTGCCTTGATAACATCGAGGCTCATCGTTATCGTAGGACGGGTGGGACTATTGCCGGTTACTGCCCATGATTGTTCGATAATATCGCAGACCATGGTATTAATACGCTGCGAATGGGAATTACCCAGTACCATAACGGCAGAAAGCGGCAGATTGCCCTCTGTGATAACCCCCGCCCTGGTGGCATCGTCAATATCATGGTTAATGTAGGCGACGATATCTGCCAGCCGACATACCTCACCCTCCAGTGTGCCTACCTTGTCCCAATCCTCCAGTATATTTGCCCGGGACTTGGAGTGATTAAGAATACCATCGCGCACTTCCCAGGTGAGATTGAGTCCCAGTCCATCATTCTCCAGCAGGTCAACGATACGCAGGCTTTGCTCGTTATGCCTGAATCCATGGCAGTAAAGCTCATCTAAGACCTCCTCGCCGACATGTCCGAAAGGGGTGTGACCCAGGTCATGACCCAAGGCGATAGCCTCGGTTAAATCCTCATTAAGGTTGAGGGCTCGGGCTATGGTTCGGGCTACCTGGGAGACCTCTAGGGTATGGGTGAGCCGTGTGACATAGTGGTCACTCTGGGGGGCGAGGAAAACCTGCGTCTTGTGCTTGAGGCGGCGGAAAGCCTTGGAATATACAATTCGGTCACGGTCGCGCTGGAAAGCGGTACGCACCGGACAGGGTTCTTCGTCTCGTAGCCTGCCTCGTGAATGTTTACTCTTTACGGCATAAGGAGATAGGCTTATTTCCCTGTTTTCAGCTATCTCACGAACCCTGAACTGGCTAATCATTAAGTTTTAAGCGTGCTTCGGCCCGGGCAATGATTTCGCGGGTCTGGTCAATCACATCGGGGCTGACTGAGATTGAAGTAATGCCCCATTCTACCAGCTTTTCGGTGATTTCGGGATAAACCGATGGTGCCTGTCCGCAAATTGAGCAGCTAATACCCATGCTTCTGGCGACTTTAACGGCTCTTTCCAGAGAGAGCATTACCGCTTCATCGCGCTCGTCGAATATCTGGGCTAATCTGGCATTATCCCGGTCAACTCCCAGAGTAAGCTGGGTTAAATCATTGGAGCCGATAGATATGCCGTCGATACCGACGGCGATAAACTTCTCCAGCAGGATTATATTGGAAGGCACTTCAACCATCATCCATATCTTTAAATCAGGAGAGCGTTTCAGTCCTTCGTCTGCCATAATTTTTAATGTCTGAGCCAGCCCATCAATGGTACGGACGTAAGGAATCATCACCCACAGGTTCTTATATTGTTCCCTTACCTTTTTTATAGCTTCCAGTTCCAGCTTAAAGGTGTCGATATCAGTGATGTAGCGTGTCGCTCCTCTGTAGCCCAGCATCGGATTCTCTTCGACCTCTTCATACTTTTCACCCCCCTTTAAGTCTCGATACTCATTGGTTTTGAAATCAGTGGTGCGGTAAAGCACCTGGCGGGGGTGGAATGCTTTGGCAAAGGTGGTCAGCCCCTGAGCCAGCTTGTCCACAAACTCACTACCCCGATTTTGGCTTATCATATAGCTGGGGTGCTCACCAATTTGAGCTACCATGAATTCAGCCCGTAGCAGACCTATGCCATCGACATCACGAGAGGCTACCCTCTCCGCCAGCTCCGGCTGGGCCAGATTTACCAGAAGCTTGGTCCTGGTCTTTATCTTACCCCTGGTTTTATTCCTGACCGGGGCTGTAATGACCAGTTTTCCGTCATAAATTCTACCTGTAGCACCATCTACGGTAATAATCTGCCCGTCTTTAAGCGTCGCCATAGCCTTACCGGTGCCAACAACGCAGGGTATGCCTAACTCGCGACTAACGATGGCGGCATGGGCGGTTCTACCACCGCGGTCAGTGACGATAGCTACTGCCCGCTTCATGGCTGGCACATAATCTGGAGTAGTTATTTCAGCCACCAGTACGTCGCCGACTTTTACCTTACCTATGTCGGAAGCATCATATACTAATCTGACCGGCCCGGTGGCGATACCGGGGCTGGCGGCGGCTCCAGATAATAGCACCGGGGCGATAATCGCCGGCCTGACTTTGGCCACCTTAGCCCGGATAGCCGTTACTGGGCGGGTTTGCACAATAAAGAGTTTGCCGTTTTGTTTTGCCCACTCGACATCTTGAGGGAATTGATAGTGCTCCTCTAAACGCTTGCCCATCTTGGCCAGAGCCAGTATGTCCTCATCACTTATCTTTTGTTGCGCTTGCTCCGCTTCGGTCAGTACCACTTTAATATTAGTTTCCTTGCCATTACCCTTTTCATTCCTGACCAGTTTCCACTCTTGTCGGGCAATCTGCTTGCTGATAATTTTTAGCTTATCTTTGTCGATGATATAACTGTCCGGGGTTACATCTCCCGAAACAATCATTTCCCCGAGTCCGAGTACAGCCTCCATAGCTATTTTAGTTCGATCACTGGTAACCGGTTCTAAGGTAAACATAACTCCCGAAGATTCAGACTGCACCATTCTTTGTACCGGGACGGCGATGCCTACCTTGAAGTGGTCATAGTGTTGCTGCACCCGGTAGAAGATGGCTCTGGCTTCAAAGAGTGATGCCCAGCATTCCTGAACTGCGGTGACTACCTCTTCGTCGCCTTGCACATTAAGGAAAGTTCTTTGCTGACCGGCGAAGGAGGCCTCCGGCAGGTCTTCAGCCGTAGCTGAGGAGCGTACGGCGACTAACCCCCTGCCCATCTTGATATAGGCTTGGCGAATATCCTCGGCAATTGCCGCCGGCATCGTTGCCCCTGAGATTAACTGCCTGACATCAGCCGCAATCTGTTGCAGTTGCTTGTTTTCATTAACATCGATAGGCCCCAGTAATTTACGAATTTTAGCGGTGAGTTTTGTCTGTTTCAGGAAGTCGAAATAGGCTTGCGAGGTTACAATGAAGCCAGGAGGCACCGGGATACCCGCATTAGTCATTTCACCGAGGTTGGCTCCTTTACCGCCCACCATATCTATATCCTTTTTGGTGACCTCATTGAACCAAACCACGGTCTTGCGACCTTCCGGCATAAGTGTGCCTCCTTCTTTCAGTCGAGATTCAAACCTTACACTAACGTTTGTTGGATTTACCATTATACCACAAAAATTCGGTTTGGTTAAGTGGTGCAAAGATGAGGCTGGCGCTATGGCTAAACAACCCTCTCTATCCCTGTTGACAGTGCTGGTTGGGTGGGTTAGAATAGAACGAGTTGACTGAGGTAGGGAGGAGATTTGAGTATGGTTGAGATGACGATTGACAGCATTCGCGTCAGTCTGATGAATTATCAAAGGGTGGTAATTCTTAAAGAGAAAATGGCTGACCGTTATCTACCTATCTGGATTGGTCCGGCTGAAGCAGATGCCATTGCCATAAAACTGCAGGGGGTTAATGTGCCCCGGCCGTTAACCCATGACCTGTTGCGCTCGATTATCGATGCCTTAGGAGCTTCTATTAACTCTATTACTGTTACCGACCTTAAAAACGATACTTTTTATGCCAAGGTTGTCCTTAATGTGGATGGAAGGCAGATGGAAATCGACTCTCGTCCCAGCGATGCTCTGGCCCTGGCAGTGAGGGTGGAGGTGCCGATTTATGTTGATGAATCGGTGCTGGATAGAGCCGGTATCTTGCTTGATAAGGAAACCGGTAAACCTATTTTTGAAACGGAGAGAGGGGATGGTGTTGATGGGAAGGACACGAAAGTGAGCGAAGAAGATATGAGAAAGATGTCGGCTTTTCGTGATTTCATTAACACCCTTGATTTGGAGGACTTCGATAAGCATAAATCCTAGAGCAGTAGGTCAGGCGCCTCGCTGAGCCGAAGTTTCTATCAGCAGGCTAATGTTAGATTGTTTATTAAGGGGACTAATAGGTGATGGAGGGTGGGCTTGCACTAAACAGGCAGATTTGATATGCTGCTGGCGGTATGAGCAGGTGGCAAGCGGCTTTACGGCTGGTGGGGATAGGGTGGTATGTTGTCATTTGTATAATATTAGGTGTTCTTGGTGGTCGGTGGCTTGATAAAGAACTAGATACCAGGTTTATGATTATGGTTGGTTTGTTAGCGGGCGTTGGCTTGGCTTTCTATGGTGTCTACCGGATGATTCTGCCTAATATCAATAAGAAACAAAATAAGGGGAAAAGCTAGTGCCGAAAAAGGGCTTGCTTGGTTTATCATTCCCTGTTTCCATTGGAATTGTCGTCATCTTTCTTGTCTTAGCTGCCATTAACTTTGTCAGTGGTTCTCTGGGCAAGAGCCTGTTTGGTAATGTGGGATTACCCAGCTGGCTTAGTGTTTCTCCGCCTCACCTTGAGCTTCCGTCCGAAACGGTTTTACATATCTTTGGCTTTCCAATCACTAACACTATTATCGGTGCCTGGCTCACTATCATTGTTCTGGTTGGCTTTACCTATGCGGTTTCCAGCCGCCTCAGGCTTATTCCCCGAAGATGGCAAGCCCTGCTTGAATTTATGCTGGGGGCATTGCTTAGCTTTTGCCAGAGCGTTGCCGGTGAGAAGAAAGGCCGTACCTTCTTCCCGATAATAGCGACCATTTTTCTCTTTGTTGTTTTTAATGCCTGGTTAAGTCTGCTGCCCGGCTTTGGCTCGATAATTGTTCATACTGCCGAGGGTGAGGTACCTCTGCTGCGGGGGGCTAATACTGATGTCAATCTGCCGCTGGCTCTGGCTGCGGTCTCCTTTGTTTTCGTTGAGTACTTCGGGATAAAGTCCTTGGGGCTTCGTTATTTAACCAAGTTTTTGAATGTCGGTCGGTTTATTGGAAGCATAGCTCAGCTATTTAAGGGCAGATTTAAAGCCGGTCTTGGCGGGTTATTTTCTGGAATCATTGATATATTTGTCGGTGTGCTGGAAACATTGAGCGAACTTATCCGTATTGTCAGCTTTACTTTTCGTCTTTTTGGCGTTTCGACCGCTGGTGAGATACTGATTCTGGTCGGTATCTTCCTAGGTATAAGAGGGCTCATTGAATTTTTTTACGGGCTTGAAATAATCTTCGGCCTCGTCCAGGCGGTTGTCTTTAGTGGACTTACACTGGTCTTTGTTACCGTGGCTACTGCCGGCCATGGTGCCGAAAAAGAGTCACATGGCGCAACTCATGGCGGTTGATAAATTTTGTAGGAGAGGAGATAAGAATGGATGTAGAAGCAGTCAAGATGTTAGCGGCGGGGTTGGCTATGGGTTTGGGTGCGTTAGGCCCGGGAATTGGAATTGGGATTTTGGGTTACGGGGCAATGCAGGCGATAGGGCGTAACCCGGAGGCGAGTGGTTCCATAACGACTAATATGATATTGTCCATCGCCTTCTGCGAGGCTATCGGTATCTATGCCTTGATAGTAGCAATTATACTTGCTATGGTAGCCTAGGAATAGCCAACAACGAGGAGTAATATATTATGCAAGAAGATGGAATACCAACCTTTGTAGCGGTTATAGCTTCAGCGGTTATGGTTATCGGCGTAATGGTAGCCATGGCAGTGGTTACCTGGATGTTCTTACTAACACCCCCTCAGTAGAAACAGGGTAATAAAGTCACTGTAGTCTGTTTGAGGAGGAGCCGTTGTGGGAGAATTAGGGATTAATCTACCGGGGCTGATAGCCCAGTTGGTGAATTTTGTCATCCTGTTTGGACTGCTCCGTCTGGTGGCCTACAAACCGATTATGAGAATGCTCGATGAGCGCTCCGGTAAGATTAAGGATAGTATGGAGCAGGCAGAGCGTATTAAGCAGCAGGCGTCTCAGGCTGGTGAAGAAGCTAAAAAACGTATTGAGGCGGCCAGCGTTGAAGGACAGGAAGTAATCGCCCGGGCGGTGCGCGGCGGGGAGGAAGTCAGGCAGCAGGCACAGCGAGACGCCAAAGCCGAAGCCGAAACGCTTATCGTCAGGGCACGGGTGGAGATTCAGCGCGAGAAAGACGAGGCTATTGACGATTTGCGCCGGGAGTTTGCCGACCTGACGATACTTGCTGCCGAGAAGGTTATTAATCGTTCTCTGGATAAAGAGGCAAACCGCCGTCTTATTGATGAAACCCTGGCGGCAAGCACTACCCTGAAAAAAGGTTAAGATGGGTTTCCCCCTCTCCTTAAAAGGGAGAGTAGGCTTAAGAGGGTGAGGTAGATAAATAAACTCTGTAAAAGGTCTATCTCGTTGTCTTTAGGGAGATATCATGGCCAGAAAGGTTTATGCTAACCGCTATTCACAGGCAGTGTTTGAGATTGCCATGGAGAAGGGCGAGCTGGATAGATGGCAAGCTGACCTGAGCAGGATCGCCCGTCTGGATAAGGAGACTGTTTTGATGGCGGCGCTGGAGAATCCCAAGCTTCACTTCAATGATAAAGTTAGGATGGTGTCCCAGCAGCTTGGTGATATTAATCCTCTAGCCTTAAATCTGGCTTATTTATTAGTCTCAAGGGGCATGTTAAGCCGGATAGGTGAAATTGCTGACGGGTACCAGCGATTGTTGGATGACTACCGTGGTATCGAGTCGGCGGTGGTTACCACGACTATACCCCTTGATGATGAGGATAAGCTAAGTTTGGAGAAACGTTTGGGCGCCATCGTTGGTAAGAAGGTGGTTATCAAATCCGAAGTAGATGCCAGCTTGATTGGCGGTATTGTCGCCAGAATTGGTGATAAACTGCTGGATGGCAGTATTCGCAGCCGTTTGGAAGCTTTGAAGAGGAACATGAGCGGGGTGGCTGGATAAAGAAAGATAGTTACAGTCCTTCCGCAGGAAGGATTTCCCCGTCTCCTTTGAAGGAGATGGGAATAAAGGGAGTGAGGTAGACAATGACAACCAGAGGCGAAGATATCGTTGCGGTGATTAAGCAACAGATTGAGCAGTTTGGTCTGGCGGCAACCATGGTTGATGTTGGCACTGTGATTGAGATTAGTGATGGTATCGCCCGCATTCACGGACTGATGGCGGCTAAATACAATGAACTACTCCAGTTTCCCAATGGGGTCATGGGCATTGCCATGAACCTGGAGGAAAGCAATGTGTCGGCCGTTATCGTTGGTGACTATACAAAAATCAAGGAAGGGGATGAGGTACGATGCACCGGGCGTATTGCCGAAATCGCCGTGGGTGAGACTCTTATTGGCAGGGTAGTCGACTCTCTGGGCCGTCCCCTGGATGGTAAAGGCGCTCTGAAGAACCAGCGGACCCGACCTCTGGAGCGGGTTGCCCCTAATGTTGCCGTGCGTCAATCGGTGAACACTCCGGTACAGACAGGTATCAAGGCAGTAGATAGCATGATTCCAATAGGACGGGGGCAGCGTGAGCTTATTATCGGCGACCGCTCGACGGGTAAGACAGCTATTACATTGGATACAATCATTAATCAGAAGGGCGGCAACTTAATTTGTATCTATGTTGCCATTGGTCAGAAAGCCTCCAAGGTAGCACGGATGGTCGCCATCCTGGAGGAAGCCGGGGCAATGGCGCATACCATTATCGTGGCGGCTAATGCCGCGGACTCAGTGGCTTTGCAGTATCTTGCTCCCTACGCTGGTTGTGCTATCGGCGAAGAGTTTATGGAACAGGGCAAGGATGCCCTGGTCATCTATGACGACCTGTCCAAGCATGCCTGGGCTTACCGCCAGCTTTCCCTGCTGCTGCGCCGTCCCCCGGGACGAGAAGCCTACCCCGGTGATGTCTTTTATCTGCACAGCCGTCTGCTGGAGAGAGCCGCCAAGTACGATGCTGAACACGGCGGTGGTTCACTCACTGCTTTGCCGATTATTGAGACGCAGGCTGGTGATGTCTCGGCTTATATTCCCACTAACGTTATCTCCATCACGGATGGTCAGATTTACTTGGAGGCTGACCTGTTTAATGCCGGCCAGAGACCGGCGCTGAATGTGGGCTTATCCGTCTCACGTGTGGGTAGTGCCGCCCAAACTCGAGCGATGAGGAAGGTTGCCGGCAGACTCAGATTGGAGCTGGCTCAATACCGGGAGTTGGCCGCCTTTGCTCAGTTCGGCACTTCGGAACTGGATGCCTCCACCAGAGCTCAACTTGACCGTGGGCAGCGGATTACCGAGGTTTTGAAACAGGTACAGTATAAACCAATGGCAGTAGAACAACAGGTTATGATTCTGTATGCCGCCGTAAATGGTTATCTGGATGATATTCCTGTAAACCAAACGGCTGCTTTTGAGGCAAATTTCCTTCGTTTTATGCCTGCAAGCCACCCTGATATCGGTAAAACTATTGCTGAGTCGAAGGATTTAAGCCCTGAGACGGAAGAGAAACTAAAAGCCGCTATTACGGAGTTTAAGCAGGGTTTTAAGAAGTAGCAGGGGTTGGAGTGCCCATTTAAAAAACATCCTCTTTACGCTGGCAAGAGGAAGGGAATAAAGGGGGATCGGGTTACACAGTGGCTAATATTCGTTTAATTCGTCGCCGTATAAAGGGTGTCCAGAGTATCGCCAAAATCACCCGGGCTATGGAGATGATTGCCACCTCCAAGATGAAAAAAGCCCAGGAGCGTGGTTTAGCCGGGCGGCCCTATTCTGAAAAAATCCGCCAGGTAATCGCCGATTTAGCCGCTTTACCCCAGGCCGAGAGTACCCCACACCCCTTACTGCAACGCCGACCGATCAACCGAATAGCTATCGTGCATATCACCCCAGACCGAGGCTTGTGCGGTGGGCTTAATGCTGGTATCAACCGCCGGACAGCCAGCTTTATCCTTGAACAAGGTGTACAGGTGAGCCTTATTTGTGTCGGGCGTAAGGGGCTGGACTTTATGCGGAGATATGGGCGCTCTATACAGGCTGAGTTTACCGGACTTGGCGACCACCCTGGCTTGCTGGATATCCTGCCTATATCCCGTATTATCATTGATGATTATACCAGTGGTGCTATTGATGCTGCCTATCTGGCTTATCCTCAGTTTGTTTCCACTATGACGCAGAGACCGGTCGTAGTGCCCATATTACCGGTGGAGCCAGCGGTTATCCCCCGGGTACAGAATGTGGATTATCTCTATGAGCCCAGCCCGGATGTGGTGCTGGGTGCGCTGTTACCAAGGTTTGTCGAGATGCAGATTTATCATGCCATTCTGGAATCTATCGCAAGTGAGCAATCAGCCAGAATGGTGGCGATGCGTAATGCCACAGAAAATACCCAGGATCTGGTTGGTGAATTAACCCTGATGTATAATAAAGCCCGCCAGGAGTCGATTACTAAAGAGTTGCTGGATATTGCTGGCGGGGTGGCTGCGCTGACTTAGCTCGTCGTAAACCTGCCTGATTGAAATTTGAAAGAAATGTGGGAAGCGAGGTAAAAATGGCTAAAGGTAAAGTAGTTCAGGTTATTGGCACGGTAGTTGATATTGAGTTTCCCTCCGATGGCCTGCCGGCACTTTTTAATGCTATCGAGATTATCCGTGATGGCGAAAAGATGGTCCTTGAAGTTCAGGGTCACATTGGCAACAACTGGGTACGTTGCCTGGCTTTCGCACCTACCGATGGGCTGGCGCGGGGTCTTGAAGCCGTAGATACCGGTGCACCACTTATGGTGCCGGTAGGTAGACCGACTCTGGGGCGGCTGTTCGATGTTCTGGGGAATCCTCTGGATAGCCTGGGTGAGGTTAAAACTGCCGAGCGGTGGTCAATCCACCGCCCGCCACCGACACTTGAGGAACAGCAAACTACTACCCAGATGCTGGAGACGGGACTCAAGGTAATTGACCTGGTTGCTCCCTTTACCAAAGGTGGTAAAGTGGGTGCCTACGGTGGTGCCGGCGTGGGCAAAACAGTAGTTATCCAGGAGCTTATCCGCAATATTGCTACCGAGCACGGAGGCTTTTCCGTTTTTGCTGGTATCGGTGAAAGGTCTCGCGAGGGTAACGACCTGTGGCATGAGATGAGAGCTTCCGGAGTAATCGACAAAACTGTTCTCGTCTTCGGTCAGATGAACGAATCACCAGCGGTGCGCTTACGTATCGGTCTCACCGGACTGACTATGGCTGAGTATTTCCGTGATGTTGAGCATCAGGATGTCTTGTTATTTATCGATAATATTTATCGATATACCCTGGCGGGTATGGAAGTATCCGCTCTGCTGGGGCGTATGCCTTCGGCGGTGGGCTATCAGCCTACCCTGGCTACCGAGGTTGGTGAACTGGAGGAGAGAATTACCTCGACCAAGAATGGCTCGATAACCTCTTTTCAGGCTATCTATGTTCCTGCCGATGACTATACCGACCCTGGAGTGGCCACTACCTTTGGTCACCTCGATGGGGTTGTTGCTCTGGAGAGGTCTATCATGGAGCAGGGCTTGTACCCGGCAGTTGACCCTCTAACCTCAACTTCCCGGATACTTGACCCCAATATTGTCGGTAAAGAGCACAATGATGTGGCTCGTGGTGTGCAGCAGGTGCTACAGCGCTATAAGGACCTCCAGGATGTCATCGCCATCCTGGGTATTGAAGAGCTGAGCGATGAAGATAAAATCACCGTAGCTCGCGCCCGTAAGATACAGCGGTTTCTATCCCAGCCGATGTTTGTTGCTGAGATATTTACCAACCGGCCGGGCAGGTATGTGCCAATAGCCGAAACGGTGCGCGGTTTCAAGGAAATTCTGGAAGGCAAGCATGACGATCTGCCGGAGCAAGCCTTTTATATGGTGGGGACGATAGATGAGGCGGTGGAAGCGGCAAAGAAAATGGGAGCGCGTAGCTAATGGCGGGAATAAGATTGGATGTTGTTAGTGCGGAGCGGGTAGTTTACTCGGAAGAAGTAGATATGGTCGTTGCTCCGGGTATTGAGGGTCAACTGGGTATTCTCCCTCATCATACTCCCTTGATGACTATCCTGGGAGTAGGTGAGTTACGGGCGAAGAAGGGGGAGGAGGATTTCTCTATGGCGATTTCCGGAGGCTTTCTTGAAGTGAGACCCGACCGGGTTATTGTGCTGGCGGATGCGGCGGAAAGGGCTGAAGAAATCGACTTAGCCCGGGCTGAGGCGGCGAAACAGCGAGCACAGGAGAGCCTGAGTCATCCTGCCCCTGATGTTGACCTGGCTCAAATTGAGGCAGCACTGAGCCGCTCCCTGATGCGTCTTAAAGTGGCGACAAAGAGAAGAAAGCAGCCCCCCAGGACTATCTGACAACCCGGTTACTATCTGATATAAAGTAGAGCGGCTAATTTAGCCGCTCAGGCGCACGAAGAAGGTACAATTAGTTTCAGGGTTGATCCCGGGGTTAGGTCAGGCTACTCAATGGCATACAGCTTTCCATCATCGGTGCTGATATAAATTGTGCCGTTGGCGACAGTCGGGGAGGAAGTAGCTTTGCCTCCAATGTCCATGTCCCAGAGTGTCTTACCTGTTGCAGCATCCAGGGCATACAGCCGGCCATTTTCACTGATGGTGTAGACTATACCATTGGCTACTGCGGGTGAGACTCTTATCGCCCCCTCGGGTTTAAACTCCCAGCTCTTTTGACGGCTCTGAAGGTCTATGGCCAGTAGTTTATCATCGGCGGCGATGTATAAGGTATCTTCGGCTATCACCGGGAAGGAAGTAACTTTTTTGCCCAGATTGAGTTGCCAGAGCAAGCCGGATTGGGGTGGAGGTGCCGGCATCAGCGGCACGCCCATGAGCCACAGTTGTGTCCAGTAGGGTTTGATTTCGTGTTCATACGGCCAACTTCGAGCACTGCCATCAACAGCGAACAAGCGACCGTTGTCAGTACTGAAATAGACGGTGCCATCACTCACCGCCGGGGCAGCAAAAACCGAGAAAAGTGTCTTAAAATGAAGGCGTAACCTGCCGTTCAGCGCGTTCAGGGCATAGCTTAAGTCACCGCTTGACCCGACATAAACGATTCCATTAGCCACTACCGGTGACGATGCAACCGGACTCAAGGTATCGAAATTCCAGAGCTTGGTTCCCTTGGTTGCGTCCAGGGCGTAAAGATAATAATCGTCAGAGCCACAATAAACTATGCCTCCGGCTACTGCCGGGGAAGACATAATCGGATATCTGGTCTGGAAATCCCAGAGTTTGGTACCGCTATGGGCATTAAGGGCATAGAGCTTGCCATCGTTGGAGCCAATATAGACGACACCGTTGGCTATTGTGGGTGAGGTTTCAACCCAGCTGCCTGTCTCGTATTCCCAGCGTTGGGTGCCAGTGGCGGCGTCCAGGGCGTAGAGCTTATTGTCCCGGGCGCCGATGTAAACATTACCATCAGCCACTACCGGTGAAGAATGGATGTTACTATCTGTGGTAAAAACCCATTTTATTTTACCCTGAGGTAAAATGCTACTGGCACCAGCAGCACCGGTGTGACCCGGGTCGTGGCGAAACATCGCCCATTCTCCGGGGAGGGAGGTGGAGTTTACTCCCTGAAGAGGCTGGGTTACCAGGTCAGTGGTGAAGTATAAAGTGGGGTAGGCAACGGCTGCCAGGATAACCAGGGTAATAAGACCGGTAACGACTGCCTTAAGCGTCCTTCTGTGTCTATCGTGGGATTGTAAGCGTTCTACCTCCTGAGAAGACAATAGCGGGCTTTCGCCAGGGGTTATTGCCTTCCAGCAATGACGACAGAACCTCGTTCCCTCAGGATTCGGTTTGTGGCACACTGAGCATAAAATATAAGACTTGGTTTCAGGCGTGGAGTCCAATACAAACCTCTAACTGCGGGCAAAGTACCGGTTAAGTGGATTAATCTTTAACAGGTGCTATTTGGTTATGGTTGGTGATGTCATTACGAGACGAAGACGAAGCAATCCGTATACATCTTTAAAACTGCTTCCTCTTCCCGATAGAATCGGGACTCATCACAATGACAGTAGAATCCACCAAATGCACACAGAACTCTTTAGAAGCTGGCTAGCTCAGGTTTTGTTTAAAGAATCTCAAGGAGAGCTCTGGTGCCTGTTTTGGCGGCTTTGACTCTGATTAAGGTGCGCATGGCCTCAGCAATACGGCCTTGCCTACCAATGACTCTTCCTTTATCGTCATCGGCAACCTTTAGCTTAAGTGTTATGCCTTGCTCAGTCGTTTCTTCGGTGACTACCACATCATCCGGTGAGTTGACAATTGATTTGGCGATGTACTCTATTAGCTCTTTCATGCCGTCTCCTTAGTTGTTTTGAACTTTTCCAAAATGCCTGTTTTGGATAGTAATCGAGCTGTGGTAGCTGTGGGCTGAGCTCCTTGTCTGAGCCAATGCAGGGCTTGTTCCTCATTGATGACTACCGTTTCCGGGTCGGTCAGAGGGTTATAATGCCCAATGATGCTAATAAACGCTCCATTACGCGCATTCCGAGAATCGGCTACTACTACCCGATAACTCGGCCTGTGTTTGGCGCCAACTAATCGTAATCTAATTTTTACCATCGTTCGTTATAAGATATTATGCCCTATAAATAGGCGATTGTCAAACAGAGTTTCTGTGTATGACTGGCTACCTCCTTTAGCCCGTCTTTTTAGAGTACAACACGATCTTTGCCCTAAGTTAATCTTCAGTTGTTCTTATGCCTTTTTCTTTTTTTCGGCACCCAGTATGGCCTCTCGCCAGGTGGGGTCAACCGCAGGTAACATTGCCCTCGGCACCAGGCCGTTCTCCAGGATTGCCAGCTTGCCCTTTTCCGGTAATTGGTCCCACTTGACGTAACGGGAGAACATGGAAGTCATCATAAACCATACTTCCTGTAGAACATCAGGGTCAACAAAGACTTCGATAAAAGCCGGTTTTTTCTCCCTCAAGGCGAAGTCACAGGCTCTCTTCAGGGCTGACTTTATCTGGTCGTCCCTCTCGACAAACTCGGTGTGGCAACCAAATTCGGCAAACATCCGGTCATACCTGATTTTAGGTAAGGTCTCCCAGGCGTCGAGCATTTTATTGCCGGTGGGATTGGCAACATTCGGCAGCAGAAGGTCCCAGCCGCCGCAAACCATCTGGTCATTATTTTCGTGAAAAAAGACGGCTGGAATATTCCACCTGGAAGCGGTCTCTATATCCATGCCGCCGGCGCCCAGTCCGCCATCGCCCAATAAGACAAAAATAGGCTTTTCGCGTTTTGTTACCAGACCAGCTGCGAGGGCCATCCCCATACCGTGACCAATACCGATGGTCTCGGCGGCATCCAGCACCTGCCCGGAATAGATTGCCTTGTTCCAATCGGTAAAGAATGAGGATGCGGTAAAACCATCGATGATAGGGATGTAGTCGTCGTGATATTCCTCAGTGAAAAACTCGGCGGCTAACCTGCCTACCAGGTCGGGATGCAGGGGCAGCTTGCCCTTCATCTTTTCTGTTCTCGCAATTGTCTGTTTTTCATAATCTGCCTTGGCATCAACGATAAACTGCCGCCATTTTCCCCACTTCGCCACCGGGCCTTTTATTCCCAGGTCCTTGGCGCAGTCGATGAATTGTCTCAGCATCGATTTGATGTTGCCGATAAGCACATGCTCGGTAGCCAGGCTGAGGTTGACCATCTCCCGGCATGACTGAGCCTGTATATACCTGCAGTTGGCACCCCAGAAAGGGGCTTGCCCCATTCCCTCAAGTGAACCGACACGCAGCCCCATCACGAGACAACGGTCGGCGTTTCTCATTACCTGGCCCCGTGCCCTACCATAGGCGTTGAGGTCGTCGTATTCCGAGATAGCTCCGCGGGCAATGCGGCGGGCATGGCAGGGAATACCCAGCAGGTGAGCAAACTCTCTCAGTTCCTCCTGGGCGTTGTCCTGATGAAGGGCGTGGCCAACTATCATTGCCGGCTTCTCTGCCTCAAGAAGCCAACGCAGGGCTTTTTCTACCAGGGCAGGGTCTGCCTGGGTTGCCTGAATATCGGGGGCCCAATAGCCCGGCTTATAAAGTGCTTCCAGATGCATCCTGGGTAGGGTCTTTGGTGCGCTCAGCGGAAACGCATATATAACGACAACGGGTCCGGTGGGATGGGTAACCGCTGCCCGGAATGCCTTCTTTAGTTCAGGCAGAAACATGGTGGGTTCGTTTACCGTCACGACACTCTTACATATCCCCTTGTAAATTTGTTCGGCGTTGACGCCATACCGCCCCGTGGTATCCCCGGACTGTATGACTACCATTGGAGCTCCGGAGGCGTTGCACTGGATTACACCCGAAGCAGCATTAGTGATACAGGTTGCTGGACCAACAATAGTTACCCCGGGTCTTGTGGTCATTCTGCCCCAGGCATCGCCGGCGAAGGTGGCTGCCGATTCGTGCCTGACATGGACTCTCGGTATGCCTGCCTTCTGAGCGCTAATCTCCATCGGCCAGGTGCCGCCATGGGTGAGACAGAAGATGTATTCAGTCCCCTCTTCCTTGATCATTTCTGCCGCCAGTTGAAAAACATCTACCTGCTCCATCATGGTGCGGGAGGGTGGGGCGGCTGCTGCATCGGTTTCAGCCATTGGCTTCAAATGGTCGATTAATAACTTTTTCTCTTCCGTCACTGGTAATTCCCTCCTTCTGCGGCTATTAATGTGGAACATTATGCCCTATCGGAAGTTGGTTGTCAAACAGCCTTGCTTAAAGGTTGTCAAGGGGGCAGGCAATCGCTATAATCGGAGTATGCAGGTGAAGCAGTGGCACAGCTGGCAGATTAGCAGCTCTCAGGCGTTAGAGTTGCAGCGTCGGCTGGCAACTCAGGTCTCGAGAAATAGTGAGGTTATTGAGCCGAGCTTTATCGCCGGTGTGGATATCGCCGTCGGGAAAGCAGACGGGCTGGCTACCGGGGCGATAGTTGTCTTAAGCTATCCCGGACTCAGAGTGATGGAAACAGCCGTGGCTCAGGGCAGACTTGATTTTCCTTATATCCCGGGTCTGCTTTCCTTCCGTGAGGCACCGCTAGCTCTGGCCGTCGGGGAGAAGCTCAGTATTATCCCTGACCTGATTATGGTTGATGGCCAGGGGATTGCCCATCCACGCCGTTTTGGCTTGGCATCTCATCTGGGACTTCTCTGGGATAAGCCAACCGTCGGTTGTGCTAAATCATTACTCTGTGGCCGCCATGAAGTGCCGGGCGCTGAGGCGGGTAGTTTTACCGAAGTAATCGATGGAGGTGAGACCATCGGGGCGGCGCTACGCACCAGACCCGGTGCCAGTCCCGTTTATGTTTCCATAGGTCATAAGGTTGACTTGGATACGGCGATTCACTGGGTGCGAAAGTGCTGCCGTGGTTATCGTTTACCTGAGCCGACTCGTTTGGCTCACCTGGCGGCGGGAGGAAAGCTGCCGCTGGAAAGAAATGTCTTGAGGTGCGAGGTTGCCTGATAAAAACATAAATAGTGAGGGGTTGGTCAACAATCTTACCGGGGAGGTTAATCAATGCAGGAACTAAGAGATAGATTAAAAGAGTTGCAGTCCAGAATTTCGATAGCTCTGGTGCATCTTTGACATTGCTAATAAGGAAAATGAAATCACCAGGCTGGAGAAGCAGTCAGCCCAGCCGGACTTCTGGTTAGACCAGAGCGCAGCCCAGAATGTCATGAGGCAATTAGCCGAGCACAAGAAGGCGGTTGAGACCTGGCGAGGCCTGGAGAAAAAGGTGGCTGATATTACTGAAACTCTGCCTCTGGCTGAAGACGAAGCTTCCTTTCAGGCGGAGATTCGGACTGAAATAGAGAACTCAACCTCTCGTCTTGATGAAGTGGAATTAGAGCTGGCGTTCAGCAGTGAGTATGATGCCCGGAATGCTATCCTGACAATCCATGCCGGGGCCGGTGGCACTGAATCTCAAGATTGGGCACAGATGCTGCTGAGAATGTATCTGCGCTTGGCTGAGCGTCGTAGTTACAAAGTTGAAATATTGGATACTTCGCCAGGTGAAGAGGCGGGGATAAAGAGTGCCACTATCGGGGTGAGCGGTGCTTATGCCTGCGGCTACCTGAAATCGGAGCATGGTGTTCACCGCCTGGTGCGTCTTTCTCCCTTCGATGCTGACCATGCCCGGCATACCTCATTTGCATTGGTGGAGGTTATGCCTGAAGCTGAAACCGACGTCGATATTAAGATTGAACCCGGTGATTTGAAGGTTGATGTCTTCCGTTCGAGCGGGGCGGGAGGACAGAATGTGCAGAAGACAAGCACGGCCGTCCGCCTTACTCACCTGCCCACCGGGCTGGTGGTTACCTGTCAGACAGAGCGGTCTCAACTCCAGAATAGGCAAATTGCCTTGAAGATTCTGCAATCCCGACTGCTCAAATTAGAATTAGCCAAAAGAGCTGAGGAAAGGGCTAAGCTGAAAGGCAAGCGAATATCAGCCGGCTGGGGCAATCAGATTAGAAGTTATGTACTCCATCCCTATAAAATGGTTAAAGACCACCGCACTGATTATCAAACCAGCGATACTGAAGCGGTGCTGGATGGGGAGTTGGATGGTTTTATAACCGCCTATCTCAGGTCTCTGGTGGGGCAAGAAGAATGATGAAGCGAGTTGGTATATTTGCCTTAATTGGTTCTCTGCTGCTGGTTTTATTAAGCCCGGGTTTGGTGCAAGCCCAGGGTGGGCTCACCATAGCGGCAAGCTCGGTTGATATGGAGTTTCCGGCCAAGATTCATTTCAGTTTATCTGCTAGGAGCGATGCTGATATTACTGATGTTCGTCTCTATTACACTGTTGAACGGGAAAGCTTTGCTCAGGTAACCAGCGAGGTCTATATTGAATTCGTGCCGGCTACCGTTGTTAATGCTGATTGGACCTGGGATATGAAAAAAACGGGCGGACTCCCCACCGGGGCCAGCGTAAGATACTGGTGGATAGTAAAAGACGCCAATGGTGATAAGGCCGAGACCACTCCGGCTAGCATTCGCTTTGATGATAAGCGCTATACCTGGCGTAGCGTGACTGAGAACAATGTGACTATGTACTGGTACAAGGGTAATCAGTCCTTTGCCGGGGAGCTAATGTCGGCCGCTCAACAGGCGCTGACTCGGTTGTCTAAGGACACCGGTGCTTATCTCAAAGCTCCGGTCAAAATATACATATATGCAAATAGCCAGGACTTGCAGGGAGCCATGATTTTCCCTCAAGAGTGGACGGGAGGGAGCGCTTTCACCGAGTTTGGTATTATCACTATCGGTATAGACACCAATAACCTCGACTGGGGAAAGCTGGCTCTCGCTCATGAGTTGACCCACCTTGTCGTCCATCAGATGACATTTAATCCATATATTGACTTACCCACCTGGCTCGATGAGGGTTTAGCCATGTATAACGAGGGGGTACTCGGCGCCAGTTTTGTCGGTACTCTCCAGAGGGCTCTATCTGCTAATAGCCTCATCTCGGTGCGTAGCCTGGCAAGCCCGTTTTCAGCTAATACTAATGAGGCATTGTTAGCCTATGCCCAGAGTTACAGCTTGATTGAGTTCCTGGTCACCAATTACGGGCAGAGCAAAATGCTTGGGCTGTTGAGTGCCTTTAAAGAGGGAAGCAGCTACGATAATGCTTTAGCCCGGGTCTATGAATTCGATATGGATGGACTCGATACTTTATGGCGTAACTATGTTAAGAAGCAGTATCAACAAACCGGGTTCAGCGCGCCGACGTCACTGCCGGCTGGCTCGTTAAACTGCCTTTATGATAGAATAATAAGTAGTGCCTCCCCAGTTTAGTCAAAAGATAGGAGATGCTGTGAACCAGATAAAGTCGTCGCAGATTACTCCTGAACACCTCTATCTTTCAAGGCGCCGGTTTCTGATTGGTGCCGGGGCGCTGGTCGCCGGTACAGTGCTTTTCGGTGCCTGTGGGCCGGGTGTTCCCGAACCTCCTGACCTCCAACCACCCAGCCCGGGTACAGACGAGTTGGGCGATAAAATAACCCCCTATAAAGATATTACCAACTATAACAACTTCTACGAGTTTTCTCTGAACAAGGAAGATGTAGCCAGTCTGGCGAAAAATTTCATAACCTCTCCCTGGTCGGTAACGGTGGGTGGACTGGTCAGGAATCCGCAGACCTTCGATATCGATGACCTGAGGCGCCGGTTTCCTGCGGAAGAACGAATCTACCGCCTGCGCTGTGTCGAAGGCTGGTCAATGGTGATTCCCTGGGATGGGTTTCCTCTGGCTAAACTTCTTGAGGTGGTGGAACCGACATCAGAGGCTAAATATGTGCGGTTTGAATCGCTCTATGACCCGAAACAGATGCCGATGCGTGAGATACCTTTCGAATGGCCCTATGTTGAGGGGCTGCGTCTGGATGAAGCCAGGGATAATCTGACACTGCTGGCCACCGGTATTTATGGAAAGCCCTTGTTGCCGCAGAGTGGGGCGCCGCTGCGCCTGGTTGTACCCTGGAAATACGGTTACAAGAGCATCAAATCGATTGTTAAGATTGACCTGGTGGCGGAGATGCCGCTTCCTTTCTGGGTAAACCAAAGCTCCTCTGAGTATGGCTTCTACGCCAACGTCAATCCCGCAGTTTCCCATCCCCGCTGGTCCCAGGCCAGCGAACGCCGCATCGGGGAAACAAAACGGCGAACGACCCTCCTCTTCAACGGTTATGATAAAGAGGTTGCCCCCTTTTACCAGGGTATGGATTTGGAAAAGTTATTCTGATGCCCAGGCTTCTGACCTTGTGGCTGCCCCTGGTGACGCATGTCGGGGCGCTGATGCCACTTGGGCTAATTATCTGGGGCTTGACTCAAGACCAGTTGACGGCTGACCCGATCCGGGAAATCCAGCTCCGCACGGGTAAGGCAGCGCTTGTGCTTTTGGTGCTCACCCTGGCTTGTACCCCGGTGAGCAAGGTCTCTCCTCTGCGCTGGGTGCTCAGGCTACGCCGTCTTTTAGGACTTTATGCCTTCGCCTATGCCAGCCTGCATCTGTTGAACTTCATCGGTATTGATTATGGTTTTGACCTGGGTTTACTGCAGAAGGACCTGCCCAAGAAATATTATATCTTTCTGGGTTTTGCTGCTTTTCTGAGCTTGTTACCTCTGGCGATAACATCCACTAAAGTATGGCGGCAACGGCTGGGTAAAAACTGGCAGCGCCTGCACTGGTTAGTCTATCCGGCGGCTTTATTGGCGGTGACTCATTTTTTATTGCTGGTGAAAGCGGGACGGCGTGAGCCTTACCTCTATGCTGCTATCGTGCTTTTATTTCTGCTGGCTCGGCTGCCGTGGCTGGGTAAAATCGTGCGTCGCCCTCGCCGTTGGTTCAAGAAATGAAGGTAATGTATGCCGGGCGATGGGTCGTTGCTAATGGTGTTCCTTTTCGGCTAAACTAGACTAGCATGACAAAGTCTTTACCCCAAAAGTCGGCTTCATTTACTATACATGACTTACCGGTTTCGGAACGACCCCGGGAGAGGCTACAGAGGTTTGGGGTCGAAGCCCTCTCTGTGCCGGAGCTTCTGGCTGTGATTTTAGGTCGGGGTGTTGCCGGCGAGTCGGTAACGGTAACAGTGCAGAGATTACTCAGCCGGTTCGGTGACCTTAAAGGACTGGCTGGTGCTTCGGTAGAGGAGCTTAGCCAGGTAAAGGGTATCGGTCCGGCTAAGGCTTGCCAGATTAAGGCCGCTTTTGAGCTATCCAACCGTTTGGAGGGTTATTCCGAAACGGGTAAAAAGCTATCGGTGAAGACCCCTGACGAAGTGGTGAGTTTGGTGTGGGGTAAGTTAAGGGGTAAAAAGAAGGAGTATTTTCTGGCGCTTTTGCTGGATACGAGAGGACAGCTCATAAAAACCTCGGAGATTTCGGTGGGTAGCCTGGATAGCAGCATCGTTCATCCCCGGGAGGTCTTCAAAGAAGCAATATCAGCCAGTGCTGCCTCGGTAATCTTTGTGCATAATCACCCCTCCGGCGACCTGGAGCCTTCGGAAGATGACATAAAACTCACGGAGAGATTATCCCAGGCAGGGGAGATTGTGGGGATAGATGTCCTGGACCACATTATCATCAGCGATAAAAACTTCTTAAGCCTGAAGAGGCGAGGCTTGTTTTGAGATTGCGTCTTAATCTGGATAGTGGTAAACTGAAGCTGAGGTTATTTTAGCCGGGAGTTGAGCAATGGCTGTAGTTGATGGCGGTCGTCTGGTAGCCAAGGCATTGAAAGCGGAAGGGGTAAAATATATTTTTACGCTGTGTGGCGGATCTATTTTACCTATTTATGAGGGCTGTGTCAGCGAAGGGATTGGCATCATTGATTTTCGGCATGAGCAGTCGGCGGCTTTTGCCGCTCAGGCGTGGGCCAAGGTTACCGGCAAACCAGGTGTCGTCGTCGCCACCGCCGGGCCGGGTGTTACCAATATCGTTACCGCGGTGGCTGGTGCTTTCCGGGATGCTGTTCCCTTGATTGCTATCGGGGGCAGGAGTCGCTCCACACAGTGGGATATGGACCCGCCTCAAGACCTGGACCACCTGGCACATATGCGTCCTATAACTAAATGGGCACGGTCAGTGCTGGAAACACAGCGCATACCCGAGTATATGAGTATGGCTTTTCGGCAGGCTATCGGGCCTCGTTCCGGCCCTGTCTTTCTGGAAATGCCGGAGAATGTCCTTGAGTCTGATATAGAGGAAGCCGTGGTACCATTTCCCGTGCGTTACCGGACGGCCGCCGGCGCCCAGGGTGCCCCCGACTTAGTCAAGGAAGCCGTTAAGCTATTGGCGCAGGCGGAAAGACCCGTTATCATTGCCGGGGGCAATATCTGGTGGTCTCAAGCCTATCGTGAGTTGCAGAAGTTCGCTGAGTTGAGCGATGCTCCCGTTTTTCTGGTGGGTATGGGGCGGGGCTCCATTCCTTACGGGCACCGCCTTCTCTTTAATTGTGCCCGTCGTTTTGCTATGACTCAAGCTGATGTCGTGGTGGTGCTGGGTACTCCTATCGACTTCCGCCTTGGCTATGGGCAACCTCCCTTATTCCGTGCTGAAGCTAAGGTAATCCAGATAGATCTGGAGCCTGAGGATATCGGACATAATAGAGATGTAGCCGTGGGCATATACGGGGATATGAAAGCTATCTTGCGACAGCTGGTTCAGGAGACCACTCTGGTTTGTTCTCCCTCCCGGGAGCAGTGGGTGCAGAAGGTGCGGAAGGATGAGATCAGGAATGAACAAGAGCAGGAGCCACTGCTTAATAGCGACGCCATGCCCATCCATCCCCTGCGTCTGTGCCGGGAGATTCGTGATTTCGTTGATAAAGATGCTACCATCATCGGCGATGGCGGCGATTTCATCAGCTTTGCCGCCAGAGTTTTACGGATTTATCATCCCGGGCATTGGCTCGACCCGGGGACTTTGGGCGGTTTAGGATTCGGACCTGGTGCGGCCATAGCGGCTAAACTTGCCCAACCTGAGAAGCAGGTATTGCTCCTCAGCGGTGATGGTACCTTTGGTTTTAGCGGTATGGAATTTGATACCATGGTGAGGATGAATCTGCCTATTGTCTGTGTTATCGGCAATGATGCTAAGTGGGGACAGGTGAAAGCCTATTTTCAAGAAACCGGGAAGACTCCCATTGCCGTAGACCTTTCTCCACGGGCAAGATACGATAAAGTGGTTGAAGCCCTGGGGGGATATGGAGAGATGGTGGAGAAGCCGGAAGAAATTCGTCCGGCATTAGAGAGAGCCTTCGCCTGCGGCCGGCCGGCCTGCCTTAATGTTATGACTGCCCCCGAGGTCTTTTACGGGGCGAGAAGTTACAAAGCCTACAAATAAAAATAAACTGGAAAGTGGGGGTTTAGATAATGGCTAACCGAAAGCCGCTGCGGATACTACACACATCAGATGTGCATTTACTCTCGTTGAGCGAGGGTGATTGTAATAGTATAGGGAAGATGGTGGATGTTGCTATCCAGAGTAAGGTGGACCTGGTCTTAATTGCAGGAGACTTTTTTGACCACAACAGGGTTGATGACGACATAGTCAGATTTGCCATACAGCAACTACAGCGCTTGCCGGTAGGTGTGGTTATCCTGCCCGGGAACCACGATTGCTTGTCTCCGGATTCAGTCTACCACCGGAAGGAGCTTTGGCGAGGTGCCACTAATGTCAGCATTTTCCGGGACCCGCATGGAGAAACCCTGTCTTTCCCTGACCTTGGAGTGTCAATGTGGGGAAAGGCTAATATCTCTTATGAAAATGACCTTCGGCCCATGGGGGATATACCACAGACTGAGGGCAATGGACAATGGCATATTGCTGTGGCTCACGGTTATTTCTATAACAGCGCGGCTCCTCTTTTAATGAGCTATCATATAACTCCGGAGGAGATTGCCGCCTCAGGCCGAGACTATGTTGCCCTGGGACACCTGGTTACTTTCCAGTGCGTCTGCCGTGACCCGGTGGCTTACTATTCTGGTTCGCCTTCACAGACGGGTACAATGGCCATTGTTGACCTGGCTGAAGAGACGGGTGTGCAGGTTACCCGTCATACCTTATAAAAATAAGCCATTGGATGCCGGTATCTCCGGGTGAGGCGGGCAGAAATTGAAATTAGATTTTGCTAAACTGGACCGGGCTTTCAACCCGCGGTGCGTCGTAGTTGTCGGGGATAAGCGAGAGGGCGGTTTCAGGTGGCTCAACGGGCAGAGTGCCTTTAAGGGTAAGCTCTACTCTGTGCAAATCGACCCTGCAGAAACTATAGGCATTAAAGCCTTAGGAGTGCAAAACTGTGCCAGCCTTCTGGATATCCCGGAGCCGATAGACCTGGTGATTGTGGCCGTGCCCCGGGCGGCGGCTCTTAAGGTTTTAGAGGATTGTATTCGTAAAGAGGTCGCTTGTGTCCACTTCTTTACTGCCGGCTTCTCTGAGACGAATACTGAGGAAGGGAGAAGTCTGGAGCGCCGGCTCATCGAGCGCGCCGAACAGGCAAACGTACACCTCATCGGCCCCAACTGTATGGGAATCTTCAATCCCAGGTTGGGAATAAGGCAGTTCCCGGAGCAATATACCGGCATTACCGGGCCGGTGGGTTTTATCGCGCAGAGCGGTAGCCATGCTAACTCTTTCGCGCGAGAGGGGAACCTGCAAGGGGTGAACATCAACAAATCGGTAAGCTTCGGTAACGGGATAGTACTGGCTGCGGCTGATTTCCTGGAGTATTTCGGTTCTGACCCGGAGATAAAGGCTATTGGTATGTATCTGGAGGGGGTGAGGGATGGGCGGCGGTTTTTCCAGGTGTTGAGAAAGGTAGCTGCAGAGAAACCAGTGGTAATATGGAAGGGGGGGCGGACAGAGGCGGGCGGGCGGGCTACCGCCTCGCACACCGGGTCACTGGCGGTGCCTCAAGTGATATGGGATACGATAGTGAGGCAGTGCGGGGCAATACAGGTAGCGACGTTAGATGAGCTGGTTGATACGATAAAGGCTATATTATCTCTGGCACCGGTGCGTGGTGATAGAGTGGGTATAACCGGCGGGTCAGGCGGGCTATCGGTAGTTATTGCCGATGCTTTTGCTGAAGCCGGCTTGAAAGTGCCTTTGCTTACCCAGCAGTCCTATGATGAGTTGGCTACATTTTTTACCATCATCGGCGGAGCCTACCGCAATCCGATAGATACGGGTAATCCAAATAGCAGAGAGATGAAGCGTATACTGGGGATACTTGAGAGCGATGCCAATATCGATAACCTTGTGCTGTCACTGAGTGCTCGAGGCGGTGGTCCCGGGCAGTCTGACACTCACGTCAGTTCGCTGGTAGATATTAAACAGAGAACAGCTAAACCGGTGATGGCTGTTATCTCTTATTCCTTTTTGCCGCAAGATGTTGAGCGAGCTCGGGGCATTATTCAAGAGCTTCAGGATGGTGGTGTACCCACGTTCCTCAGCGTTGAGCGCGGAGCCCGTGCCCTGAAAAATACTCTGGATTACTATCGCTCCAGAAATGGTGCTGGCTCACCGTGATAGTCGTTACCGTATCTGAAAGATAGAAAAAGATACGACTCTGATAAGTTTAACGGCCCGTTTGATGCCAGCCCCTAGTGAAGCTGGATGATTTGTGCCTCAGCTTTACCGGCGCTAACCGTGAGCAGACCTACCGTACCCGGCACCGCTTTATAATGGGGGAAGGTGGCGCTTCCCGGATTTACTTTAAGAACGCCATCACCGTTTTCCAGTGCCGATTCGTGGGTGTGACCATAAACAATGACATCAGGGTGCCTTTCCGGTTTATCCCAGGCCTTTGTTTCAAATTTCTCATAGCCCACCCAGGTCCTTGTTCGATACTGATGGAAGAGCCAGATAGTGACCCCCTCTATAGTCAGAACGTGTTCCTGCTTCAGGCGTTTGTCGGCGAGTACTTCACCGTAATCATCATCACCTTCGGCAGCCAGCACTGGCGCCAGACGTGCCAGGTCGTCCAGAACCGAAGCCACATAGATGTCACCTGCATGTAGTATCAGCTCAACATCTCGGAAGACTTCTTTTAGTTGTTCAGGGAATGCCTTTGCATGGTATGGAATGTGAGTATCGGAGATTAGACCAATAAGCATAATACTATTCAGAATACCTTACTGGGAAAACTTTGTCAAACCTCTTTCTAGAGGTTGTTTGGTTGAGGGAATAAAACGAGAGAAGCCTCCCTTATCATATCTCTCCGTGCCTCTGAACATTTGGACCACCCCATAAACCCTTTCATTACTGGAGAGACGGGAGCGGCAGAATTGTGTTATATTGGCATCTATCTGGTCGGGGAGCGTGATGATAAAAAGAACCATATCTACTCTGCTTACGGCAATATCTATTCTGCTGGTGGTATCCTTACCGGCCGGTTGTCAGCTATTGCCAAAAGAAGGAACCCCTGTTAGTCAGGGGCAGACTCTTAATCTCTATGGCATTGACCCTCTGACGCTTGACCCGGCTGTTTCCGGCGATGCGACCTCCCACCAATATATAATGCAGATATTTAGTGGTTTGGTGCGTCTCGATGGAAACCTCAAGCCGGCGCGGGATATCGCCCAGAGGTGGGAGATTAGTGACGATGGTAAGACCTATACCTTCTATTTACGGAACGATGTCAGCTTTCATAGTGGTCGAATGGTTAAAGCCGGGGATTTCGAGTATGCCTGGCAGCGGGTGGTTGACCCGGCGACAGGTTCGTTAACCGCCGCCACCTATCTAGGCGATATTGTCGGGGTGAGCCAGGTGTTAAGCGGTGAAGCTCAAGAAATCAGCGGTGTCCGCGTTATTAATGATTATACTCTTGAAGTAACGATAGACGCTCCCAAGTCCTATTTCTTACCTAAGCTGACTTATCCTACCGCCTTTGTCGTCGATAGAGATAATGTGGCACCAGGCAGCCAGTGGTGGCGTCAGCCTAATGGCACCGGTCCGTTTAAACTCAAAGAATGGGATAAGAGTAATTTGCTTATTCTAGAGAGGAACGGGCTGTATTATGGCGAGCTGGCTAAGGTGGATTCTGTTGTCTTTCAGCTATTGGCCGGGGTGCCGATGAATATGTATGAGACGGGCAAAATCGATATTACCAGTGTCTCCCTGGATTATATTGACCGGGTTACCGATAATGCTGGCCCCTTTTATCGCCAGTTGGTCATTGCCCCTGAGCTAAGCTTCCAGTATATTGGTTTTAATACTACCAGGCCTCCCTTTGATGATGCTAATATTCGCCGTGCTTTCTCTCTGGCAATAGATAAAGACAAGCTGGTTTCTTTAGTCTTCCGGGATATGCTGCAGAGGGCGGACGGCATTTTGCCCGCCGGTATGCCTGGCTTCAATAAAGATTTATCAGGGCTGAATTATGACGTCGCTAAAGCCAGGCAGTTAATTAAAGAATCCAAGTATGGTGATGTCTCCAAATTACCATCAATCACTATTACCACTTCCGGCCGGGGCGGTTCAATATCCCGGGACCTGGAGGCAATTATTTACCAGTGGCGGCAGAATCTGGGTGTGGAAGTCAAGGTAAGGCAGCTAGAACCGGAGAGGTTCGTTTATCACCTCGGGGAAGAGAAGGACGAGATGTTTGAAATGGGCTGGATTGCCGATTACCCCCACCCGCAGGACTTTCTGGATGTCCTCTTTCACAGCGGTGTTACTAATAACTATGGCGAGTATAGCAACCCGGCGGTGGATGCCTTGCTGGAACAGGCAAGCCTGGAACAAAATGGTGACTTGAGCCTGGGGTTATATCGACAGGCTGAGCAAAAGCTGATTGATGATGCTGCCTGTCTGCCGCTGTGGTTCGGGCGTAACTATACTCTGGTCAAGCCCTATGTCAAAGGATACGACTTGAATCCGATGGGTATAGCCAGGCTGGATAAGGTCTCGGTTGAGCCTCATTAAACAAGGAATGGCGGAGGGGAGCGTTTATGTCTTAAAGGGTCTCTTCGCCTCTTTAAGCTACTCTCCACTGGCTAGACTCAAATGAGATGTAGCTAGCCATCATCGCTTTCGGAGGAAGATTGCTTTATCTCTCCAGCTTTACCCATAACCTCTCCCCATCGGTAATAAACTCTATTGTACCATGCTCATCGGTGCGGTAGGTATCCTCCTGACCCAGTTGCTGTTTCAGTCTGTCCATCACCGCAGCGTTGGGGTGACCAAAGGAGTTACCCGCACCCACTGAGATAACGGCCAGCCGGGGGTTAACCACCGCCAGAAATTGAGTACTGGTCGAGGTGACTGAGCCATGATGAGCCACCTTAAGCACCGTGCTGGTCAGGTTAGCCCGTCCGGCAATAAGCTCTAATTCTGCTGGCTCCTGTATATCAGCGGTAAGCAAGAAGCTTACCTCACCCATCTCAAGGCGCAGTACTACGCTGTTATTATTATCTACTTCTGCCTCAGTACCGCTCAAAAAGGGCTTCCGGGGATTGAGCACCTCGGCTATTATCCCGTCACCAAAGTCAATCTGTTGTCCGGCCTGGGCCAGAGTGTATTTGATATTCTTTGCCCGGATAAGACCTAGCCACTCATTGTAGAAGGTTCCCGGAGAATTATATTCCAAGTCGGGATAAAGCACCTGCCCTACCCGGTACCTCTGCAGCACCTCCACCAGGCCCGTAATGTGGTCGGCGTCAGGGTGAGTCGATACCACCAGGTCGATGGTTCTGTCCCAGAAGGGCATTTCCCTGCCTAATCCCGAAGCCAGCGCCTGCGGGCTGGGGCCACCATCCACCAGAATCTGCTGGCTGCCTTTTTGAATCAAAATAGCATCACCCTGCCCGACATAAAGAAAGCTGACATGCAGATTGTCATCGGGCATACTGGCGGAGGTAAGCCAGGCCAGAATAGCTACCACCAGCAGGGGAGGCAAAACCCATTTCCTGGGTAGGCGGGCAACCAGATTGAAGGACTTATCAATTCCCGACTTTAGCCGGTCTGTAATTCCGGGCATCAGATTAACCCACCTCTGCCTGTTGACGATGAGCCAGATAACCAGGGCAAGCACCGTATAGTAAACCCATATCAGGGTAACATTAAATTCCAGCTCAACCGGAGTAATAATGGCAAAAATCTTGACCACCAGCAGCAGGTATGACAGGAAGAGCCAGGCTAGCCAGGCAATGACCTGGGCCGCCGGCAGAACGAAAACTCCCAGGCCCCCGGCCAGGGCCCCGGTGATAATTATACCGGGCATGGCAGGCAGGGCAAAGAAGTTAGCCACAGGCGCTACCCAGGAAACAATGCCAAAATAATAGGCAATAAGCGGCCAGAGAGCGATGAGTGCTCCCAGCGTAGTACTGAAGCTATCAGTCACGAAGTTGGCTACCGGTACGGCAACTCCCTCTTCACCCAGCACGGCACTAACCGCTTTTCTACCTGAAGATTGCAGCCGCGGGGAAATAAAGATTAAGCCAGCCATTGCCATAAAGCTCATCTGGAAAGAAGCCGTCCACAGCACCTGAGGGCTGATGCCCACCATTACGGCAGCGGCCAGGACCAGGGCGGTACCGGCACTGCGCTGTCTGCCCAGAAGCTCGGCAGTGAGGAACAGACTCGACATAATGGCGGCTCTTAATATCGGCGGCTGCATACCGGTGAGCAAGGCATACAACCAGATTATGCCCAGGGCTAACCAGATGTAGATGTGACGCCTTCTGCCAAAGAGCCAGATGCCGAGGCTGAGCAGGATGCCGGCTACGATAGTGAGATTTTGCCCGGATACAGCTAATATATGGGCAGTACCACTGCGGCTAAAATCAGCTTGGACTGACGAGGGGATATTGCCCCGCATACCTAAAATAACGCCTTGAGCCAGCGCTGCCTGTGGCTCAGGTAAAACTGAGGTCAGAGTTTGGGATAAACGGTTCCTCAGCGAGTAAACCCACACCAACGGCTTAAAGCTCTGTCCCGTTTCTAAGACTTCTATCTTCGGATAGAGCATCGTGGAGTAGATTTCCTGATGGGCTAGATATTCTTCATAGTTAAAATCGTCAAGCTGTGACGGCTTGTTTAATTCTCCTTTCACTCGGAGCACATCACCGTAGCTATAGGCCGGGTATCCGGGCACAAAGAGCAGGGCAGTCCCTGATACCTTATGCCATTCTCCGGCCAATCTTATTTCGCTGGCGGAGAGTTGGAGGTGGGTTGTTTTGTCTCCCGGTTCGGGGTCTCTATCGACCAGTCCCTTGATTTCGACAGCTCCCCGGTCGTTATAGAACTGGAGGTGCTGCTCATCAGCTCTGGGCAAGCTTGACGGAAAGTAGACGGCGCCACCGAAAAAAGCAACCAGGCAGAGACTGGTCAGGATTATTGGTTTGCGGTGTGGATGGGTGAGGAGAAGCAGGGGCAGGGGAATAAGCCCGGTAAAGACGAAGGCTAAAGGCAGATTAAAGCTTGCCCCCAAAAAGATACCCGCCAGCCAGGCGCAACTCAGATAGATGAGTGACACTAACTATATGACCTCTTTTTATTAGCTGGTGATACTTTCTTAACAGATAGTCTATCGCCTGCCACTTAATTTAGCTTTAATTTGTTCCCGGCGATTCACCGGCTACAGTAATCAGGTGTTTAATCGGCTCATAGATAGCCGTGCCGATACCGGCTACCTTGAGTAGCTCACCGGTATTGCGAAAAGGTCCGTTCTGCTGGCGATAGTCGACAATGCGTTGGGACAGGGTTGGACCGATGCCGGGCAGAGCTTCAAGCAGCCAGACTTCAGCCCGGTTAATGTCAATCTTTTGCGACCCTTGTCCTGCCCCCGCCCCGGCGATATAGAGTTGAAGCTCACTGATGTTGGCACTACTGGTAGGGCCGCCGGCCGCCCGCAAAAGGGATTCCAAGCTGTCGCTGGTAGTAAAAAGATAGAATCCGGGGTTAGTGACCGCCCCACCCAGGTAAATCCTGCCTGGTCTGGCTTCAGCGGAGGGAAGAGAAATCTCTACAGCCTGCTCCGGGCTATAGCGGGACCAGGCCACGATGCCACCGACGATAGTGATGGCTAACAGGAAGATAACCATCAGCGTCCAAAATCGGTTGAGTTTACTGGCTGCCATAGATGACCTCCCGGCGCTAATTGCCTGGCATCAGGCTGTGGTATTTCTTATGGGGCTGAATAAAACTCACAGTATAATAAGGAAGGGACTGCCGTCAAACACCTGATAAGGGGGATTAAGGGGGTGAGGTTACTAAACAATCTCAGTGAAGGCTATAGTTGGAAAGTGAAGCTAGCAAGGCTAATATGACCAGTCTCTGTTTTAACTACCTCTTAAGGCGATTCGTAATGCCTCTTCGGCCTCAGGGGCAATAAGAGCTATTACCTGGTCTCCAGCCTGGATGATGGTAATGTCTGTAGGCACAACCGGTCTCCGTTTCTCAGGAATAACCAGAGACAGGATGGTACCCGATGGCAGTGCCAGTTCCTTCACAGCTTTGCCTGCGGCAGGTGCCCCAGCCGGGATTTTTACTTCCACAAGCTCCAGCCCTTTGTCTCTAATGGTCAGCAGGTGGGTTAAGGGGTGTGTTGGCACCTCAGCCTCTATGTTCTCCAGGATAATATTGGTGCTGCTTACGGTAACATCAATACCCAGTTTCTTGAAGATGGTTTCATTCTTCGGATTACCAATGCGGGCTATGGTGCGGAGCACATTGAACTTATACTTGGCGAGCTGGCAGGTAACCAGGTTATCTTCATCATCACCGGTTACGGCAATGAGCATATCAGCCCGGCCGGTGCCGGCTTCAGCTAAGGTAGTTGTCTCACAGCCATCGCCACGGAGGCAAACGCTGCCTAGCTCATCGGCAATAGCTTCACATGTTCTGGCATCCTTTTCCACGACCAGTATCTCGTGACCTTCAGCCAGTAGAGCTCGACTTAAATAGTAGCCTATCCTTCCGCCACCAACGACGATGATATACATATTGCTACTTCATCTCTCCAGTGTTTCCAGCAGCATCTGGGCAAATATTGTGGTGGGAGTAAAGGTTTCCAGCCCCAATGTCTGGTAAAGCTCTTGACGCAACGGGTCATAAATACGACAGAGCACCCTGGGCACATTAAAAAGGTGCTTGGCAATCTGAGCTGCCATAATATTACGGTTATCTCCCTGAGTTACCGCGACGAAGGCATCGGCGGCCTCTATGCCCGCCTTTTTCAGTGATTCCTCATCAATGCCATTACCCACTAGAGCCGTACCGTTAAAGTCAGGGGGTAGCCGCCGAAAACTATAGACATCGGTGTCCAGAATAGCAACCGTATGCCCCGCCGCAGCCAGCAACCCCGCCAGCCGGCCGCCTACGCGCCCGCAACCCATAATGACTACTTTCATATCCTGAACCTTACTTATCGTATTGATGGTATAGTATAACACGACATGGGGCATTTTCTAGCACATAGGGCACGACACTGCCCAGGCTAAACTGCCCAAAGCGCCTCTTATACTTAATTCCCATTAAGATTAAGTCAACCCCGCGCTCTACAGCTTCATCAACAATACTCGGCCCGGCTTCACGGGCTTGAAGGAGGTCAGTCTCTATTTCGTAGTCCTGCTCGCCGGCAATATCCTCGGCATGGTTCAGTATCTTCTCAGCTTTTAGTCTTTCGGACTCGATTTCAGCATTCAGTGGCAGTGTGCGCTCTACGGTAAGAACATAAATTGCCCAGATTTTACCCTTGTCCTTCTTCGCCAGACGGCAGGCTAGCCTTATTGCCTCGTCATCGGCTTCAGTGCCAACTACCGGGACTAAAACCCGCCGAAACTCCATAGTTTCTCTAACTCTACCAATCCAGTTACGGGATATTATAACCCTCTTAGTCAACACCTGCAACATCCTGGCTCAAGAAATCTTTGACAGACGCCTCAAAGAGGATTAAAATTCCTTGATTACGCTGATAAGTAAAAGCAGGCAAGACAGGAAAGTATGAGTAGTTGGCAACCTAAAGCGGGCGATACTATCGTTCGCCCCAGACGCACCAAGCTCTTCCGCCTGAAACGGGTAATGGGAGTGCCTGCTCTATTCAGCATTGGCTATGGCGATGTTGGCTCGTCTATTTATTATGGCTTAGGGGTTGTCGCTCTGGTAGCCCTGGGGGCTACGCCTATCGCGTTAGGCGTGGCTGCGATTATCTTTGTCTTTAATGCCCTGACTTATGCCGAAGGCTCAGCCGCGCTGCCTGAGGGGGGTGGCTCAGCCAGCTTCGCCCGCCATGCTTTTAATGATACCACCGGCTTCATCGCCGGCTGGGCGCTAATGCTGAGTTACATCGCTACCATGGCTATTTCGGCTTATACTATTCCGCCCTATCTCAGCTACTTCTGGCCAGTGCTAAAGGAGCCGGTAGCTGGCACAGCAGTATCCATGGGAATTATATTTTTCCTGATGATGATAAATGTCCTTGGCATCAAAGAATCCTCAAGACTCAATATAGTCTTTATCACTATGGATATCGCTACCCAACTTACCATGATAATTCTTGGTGTCATACTGATACTCATACCTCATCCCGGCGCCTTAAGCCAGCACATGTTTGGACCGGGTAACTGGCCATCTACCCAGAACCTGATTTTTGGTATTGCCCTCGCCGCCCTGTGCTTCACCGGAGTGGAATCAGTATCTCAGCATGGGGAAGAGACTCGCCAGCCGGAAAAGAGGATGCCCCAGACCTATGGACTGATGATAGTCGCGGTAATCGTTTTATTTGCCGGTATCTCCATAGTCGCCCTGACAGCGATGACACCTCAAGTCCTGGGTGACCCGGTGAATGGCTGGGCAAGAGACCCGGTGGCCGGCATTGCCAGCAGCATCTCAACAGTGATGTCGCCGGAAGAAATAGCTACTAAAATCA